>Ga0214542_1009389_pt1 | contig 15216 bp, 9 predicted proteins | sample CNSS1metaG_FD_160096 | JGI IMG/M metagenome (GOLD analysis project Ga0214542, IMG submission 160096) | Root nodule microbial communities from cowpea collected in UCLA plant growth center, Los Angeles, California, USA - CNSS1 | ecosystem: Host-associated > Plants > Roots > Nodule | place: USA... | reverse complement strand
TATATAAATTTTATAATGATATTTTTATTAAAAATTTTAATAATATTAAGTTTATTTTATATTTTGTTTTAAAATTTTAAAATATTTATTTTAACTTGTTACAAAATTGTTTTAAATAATTTATATACAAATGTTAGAGTTGGTTTAAAATTAACAATTTTATAAATTTAAATATAAAATTTTAAAACAATTTTGTAAAAAGTTAAAATAAATATATTTAAAAAATTTTTTAAAAATGGACTGAAAAGTAATAAAAATAACAAATATATGGACCAAATTGAGATTCAAACAATGATTTGACGCGTGTCACCTTACTGACTTGACACGTGGCACAATACTGACGTGACACGTGGCATGAATAATTTTCAAAAAAAAAATCAAAAAATTCAAAAAAAAAAATTTTTAAAATTCAAAAAAATTCAAAAAAATGTGGAGCTGACACGTGACACATCTTTAACACGGTTAACTCTATACTAACGGAATGGGCCTAATTGTTACACATTTTCAAAAATATGGACCTAATTGAGACTAAAAAAAATCTTAAAACCTATTTGAGATTTTTCAACAAAAACCTGAACCAAATGAGTATTTTAACCTTCAATTTATTACTTTTAACTATTTTCATTTGGGTAAAGTAACTAATATAACTAATATTAAAATAATGATAATATTAATTATGTTCATGATTTAATAACTCCAATTAAAAAATAATTAATATGTATTGATTTCATATTTTAATATTAAAAATAAAATAATTAATTTTTAATTAAAATAATATAAATGTGTATAATAAATTTTACAAAGATAAAAATGTCTTTTAAAATTTGTGAACAATAACTCTATAATATAAAATTAATATTTTAAAATTTTTAAGATTTCAATTAAAAAATATATAAAAATACATCTCTAATACATTACTAGTTTTATGTATTTATGATTAATAATTTCATATATTGAAATATTGTCTATTTTTTAATATAAAAAAATGTATTAAATTAAGACAAATGTTGCAACAAGTTATCCACAAGTCAGAGAAAGAAAACACAATGAAATTTTAATGTTTAACTTTTGGTTGTAAACCTATATTTAACGCTATTTGTTATTGATTTTTATGTTAATTTAATTTTTTTATGTTTAATTATATTTTAATTTTTAGCAAATTAAAATGTTATTTTATTTTATTACTTAATATTTTTTAACTTTATTTGTCAACATTAAATAAAATATCAAACATAATAGTACAACACTTATGATATTTTTATCCTTTAAATAAAACAAAACTACAACAACTATAAACTTTTATGAAATTTAATATCACAATTAATTATAATTTTTTATAAAATTTAATGTGTATTAAGTACTCTCAACCAGTGTCCCGTTGGTTAGAAGACATTAAAATAATATTAATAATTTTTTATTATTAAAAATTAGAAAGTAGCTTAGACTTGCCGTGCTAGAGAAGTACTTTTGGACAGGGGTTTCTCCCTGCATTTCCAACCACTTCTCCTGTAACCCAAAAAATTTTAAAATTTCAATTTTGCTCTTCAATTAAAAGTAACTACTTTTTCTATCTCATTGATCCACAAACAATTTGTTTTTTTCAACAAATGTCACATCTGATACCTTATTTTGCTATAGATGTCAATATCCAGTACTTTAATTTTTTTTTTTTAATTTTTACCCGTTACAAATATCGACATCTGATGTTATAATTGTTTTTATTTATGGATGTCGACATCTGATATTCAATTTTATTTTATGGGTGTCGACATTCGATATATATAAATCCTTTTTATATATAAATAAGGTAATAGACGTTGACATCTGTTGAAAAAAAAATTGGGATAAATCAGTGAGAAGGAGAAAAAATAGTTACTTTTAATTGAAGGACAAAGTGAGAATTTAAAAAATATTTGGAGATAAAAAAAAAAGTGATTGGAGGTGCAGATAAAACCCCTTATGGACATCCTTAATGGGCCATATGTTCTGTAGGCCTGTAACGTGGGCCACAATGGATCTGTTAATAACGTTGGGCTGTTTCTTTCTGCACTTTCACAATTTCTAACTGCACTTTTACAATAATGAGAAAAAGACAAAGTACCTTTCACAACTGCTGCTGTCTCATCGCCTCTGAAGAAAAAATGAAAGAAAAAATACAGAGAGGATTTATTTCAGAAAAAAAAATTAGAATATATTTCATGTGATTTGAAAAGTTCTTTTAGTACCATTTCATATAGGAATAATTCGGAAAACTTATTTCAAAAAATATGGTATGTATTTGGGAAAGTCTGTTTCCTAAATCTTATTTTAAAAATTTGTTTTGAAAACCCTATTTAAGAAAATTTGTTTTGAAATACATTTAATGTGTTCTGAAAATTTTATTCCTAAAATTTTGGAAAGTTTATTATAAAAAAAGTTGCACAACATGTAATTCGAAAATCATTTTTAAACAAAGAAAAATGGTTATTTTGAAATTTTGGAAGTCCACGAAAAAGTTGTGGGGGTAAAGAATGCAAAAGCCTAATGCTACAACACTAATTAGTAATATATTTTTACTTAAAACTTTTTACTTTAGTACTTTTCATAATAAATTATTAACACGAATTACTATTGTGACATGCAATTTTTGATTAATACTACTTAAATGGTACATCCAAAAATACATTGCAGTTCAAATATAATGCCGATGCATAATTTTTTACCTTTTTATTTGGTTAAAATTTGATAATCATATGCATCATCACAAGATTTTCAATTTAATTAAAATTATAAAGTATAACTTTAAAATACATTAGAATATAGTATATATTACAACATATATTTATTGTATCTAGGTAAGTTTAAAGTACCATTGAAAAAGAAAAAAATTAAAATTGTATAAAAATATACATTAATAGTAGAAAATATACATTTATTCTAAAATTCTTTTTTAATTTAGAATTATTAATAATTATTTATGTTAAATAAATTAGGTAAGTACAACTTTATCTCAATATCTAATTCATCGGATACTAAGCACATCTTAAACTTATTTTTAATTGCTTTTTGTAAGAGAAAAATTTTAAATTTGACAAGCATGTTAGATAAAAGATAGAGTATAGTAGAGTTAACTAAAGTGCATATATATTATATATAAGTTAAATTATGTTAATTTCAATACTAGTATATATATTATCATTATCTAAACATTAGCTACAACTCAAAATTATTAATGATAATAGGTGATTCTATAAGTATTGAAAATTTTAGTTATATTAGATTACAATTTTATAACATTATGCATTTTTTTTTAAAAATCTGTAATTTAGTTGTTGTCATTGCATATGGCTTTTTGTTTTATATTTCTTATTACAATTATATAAATGTCCTTTTAATAGGCATGAAATTATTTATACATACATTTATTATATAAAATGTTTGATTACTCGGATTATACCCATTTTTGTTTGAAAATTTCAAAATGGTACCCACTTTGAACTTTGTCTCAATTTAGTACCCAATTTTGATTATTGCATCAATGTAGTACCCTCCGTTAAGTCGTCACAAACAGCGTTAACTACCTTGTCACGTGTCAATTTCTGGATTTTTTTTAAAATTTTTTTAAATTGTTTTAAATTTTATATTTTTTTTTGAATTTAAAAAAAAAATTTGCCACATGTCAAATCCTTGATGTAACACGTGGCAAGGTATCACCACGTGACAAGGTACCTGACAAATGTCATTGTCTTCATTTCAACTTAGTCCCTCACATTTGTTTCAATTTAATACTCATATATGTTTATTGGTTTCAATTTAGTACCCAATTTATTTGTTTCAATTTTGTCTGAATATTTTTTTACAAAATAGAGAAATAATGTGTCTCCTTAAGACCAAATTTATTATTTATATAAATGTTATATTTATATTTGTTATTAAAAATGACTTACAAATATGTTATTCATGACTTTTACCATTAACTCTAATATAAATTTCAATACTTAATTTTATAACTCATTTTTAGTAACAAATATCGATATAACATTTATATAAATAATAAATTTTGTCTTAAAAAAGATACAATATTTCTCCATTTAAAAAAAAATATTTGAATAAAATTCAAACAAATAAATTGGATACTAAATTGAAACAAATAAACATATATGAGTATTAAATTAAAACAAACAGACATATATGACGACTAAGTTAAAATAAAGACAATGACACTTAGCAAATACCTTACCACGTGTCACTGACAATGCCATGTGTCACATCAAGAATTTGACATGTGACAAATTAAAAAAGAATTAAAAAAGAAATTAAAAATTAAAAATAATTGAAATTTAAAATAAATATTAAAATAATTAAAAATAAAATTAAAAATCCAGAGGCTGACACGTGACAAGTAGTTAAGGTTGTGACACATGGTAATAATCAAAATTAAGTACTAAATTGAGACAAAATTCAAAGTGAATACTATTTTGAAATTTTCAAACCAAAATAAGTATGATTCGAGTAATTACGCCTGTACCGAGAACTAATAACTTTCATTAAATAATTTTTGAATTGATTCTTATAAATGGATGGAGTATATAATTTTTCATAAGAGAACACTTAAATATGTTTTTTTCATATCCTTGGGTTTTCCTGAATTTTCCCCCTTTCTAACCTCCGAAGAAAACTGTTGAAAGCGAGAAGACGCTGAAGCAAAACAGGGCAATACAATGGTGTGATAGTGTTCATCCACTGGTGTTCTTCCTCCACGCCCATTCGCTTCTCCGTCCATCGAACCAAACCGGTTCGGTACTCTTCACTAGTGGCGGCGCACACACAAGAGCCGAAATCCAGCTGAAGAAACGAGTGCACCATGCCTTTTATTTCCAGCATTCAGCGTCAAACCGATTTCAACGTCTTCGATTCCAACACTCCTATTGTCATAGACAATGGCGCCTCCTATTTCCGCATAGGGTATTATAACCCTAACTTTCTCTGTTTCTTTGGTTTAATTTTCCAATCGAATTCATCTAACTAGTTAAGACTCGTTTTTGTTTTCGTGAATTTTCAGTTGGGCTGGAGAGTCCGAACCTCGTGTTATTTTTCGCAACATTGTGCAAAGGCCACGCCATAAAGTAACCGGTACTACTTTATCACCCTTTTTCGTTGTTGCATAAGATATGAGTTATTGCTTTAAATGCTCAGCGGCAGATTTCGCCTTTGAGCGGTTTTAGCTGGTTCAAACATAGCTGTTTTTCGTGGAGGATACCTGTAGTTTCTAAAAATAACTTTTTATTTAGCGGCTTATAATTAATTTTGATATTAAGGTTTTCCTAGATTAATTTTGCTTTCAATACAATGCCCGGATACATGGAGATACAAATAAATTGACAAAATATCGGACAATATGGGACATGAAACTGTTCACTAAGCCATTGTCAACTAATAAAAAATAATCTAAACTATTTATCTAATAATCAAAAAGTGAAAAGAATAGAATGTATAAGATTTGTTCCTTGTTTTAATCGTCATAATAGTAACTTATGTAATAAGTTTACAGAGGTTTTTAGAAAATGATTAGAGTTTTTGTTATTAACACTATGTTAGAGCCATGTCAAAATCAAAATCATGTCAAAGACAAAAATATGTCTTTCAAATTGGACATAGCGTGTGGAATGAGTATCGGTGTCCGATATGTGTTAGATACGTTATGGTGCGTGTCCGAGCTTCATAGCGTAGGGCATTGGACTAACGTTTGGCTTTAATATTTATTTATGTAAATTGTTGCTTTTGTGTTGTTCATTGTTTGTTTGAAAAAGGAAATTAGGTCCCATATGTATTTTTGTTTCTGCATTATCATCTATATTATATCTAACAACTTCTGTGCCAACATTGGTTCTTTTTGCTTGCCTACAATTATGTGGTGTGGTGAATACTTGTTCTTTCACACAGGTGAGACTGTCACCATTGTGGGTGACCATGATCCTGCTTTGCTGAAATACTTCGACTGCACTCGCTCTGGACCACGTTCTGCATTTGACAATAATGTTGTGTACCAGTTTGAAACGATGGAATACGTAAATTTCCTCTTGTCTCATGTTTAACTTGTGCGCTTCATTAATTTAGAAGAACCTGTTGAGGATAGCATACTGACATTTTTTTTCACTCAGATTCTTGATTTTGGATTTGACCGGATGGGTGCAACTACTGAGGTATGGAAATAGGTGAACTAGTGTTTAATTTTTTTTTTTATCTTCCTTCAAGCTGTTAGTTTATTGTCTTTTCTTCCTTGGTGTATTTAGTGTTGTTGATACTACTAAATCCAGTGTGCTAGTTACTGGATATAATGTCCTTGAGTTGGTACATAGTGGCTCTTTGGTTTAATAAATATACGTTCTTCTTTTACCTGCACTTGGTTAATTTAACTTACTCTTTCTAATTTAATGTCTATCTCTGGAGCAGATTGATCATCCTGTCCTGATCACCGAGTGTGTATGCAACCCAGTTCAATCTCGTAGTAAAATGGCAGAACTTCTTTTTGAGACTTACGGAGTTCCATCAATTGGTACTGATACTTAGCAACATGCAGAAAAGAAAACTTTATATTTAACTAGCGGTTTTCAGTAGAAAACTGATTTGAATACAAAATTCTTAAGTACCCTGTTTTTATCACATGATTGTTACTGGTTTTTCCTGGGAGGCATGTCTGGATTTTTTGCTAGATGCTGTACGTGTAGTTTGCTTCCGAAAGTTAGTTGGGTTTCTGTGTTCTGGCAGCTTTTGGTAATGATGTGGCATTCAGCTACAAATACAATCAACAACAAGGAGTTTGTGCTAAAGACGGTCTTGCTTTGTGTCCTGGATTCAACACAACCCATGTGATTCCGGTATTGTTTTTATATTATTGAATTAAAAGGTCTTATATGTCAATGAAATGAGTTTGTCATTTCTGTTGCAGAATATTGTAATGTCATCCACCTGAACATGGTTAAATTTGTAAATAGGGTCTCATTGTATACTATCACCAACTTTGTAATTATAGTAGTCAGTTTTATAAATCTACTTGCAGTTACTCTTCAGATTGTCTTTTGTCTAGAGGCTGATATAATGTGAAGACAATTCTTTTATTTTGTGTCACATATATTATTAAGTAACAGTTGCATGCCACATTTTTTATTTAATATATCTCATTTGCTCTTTTTTGCTACAGTAGCTAACTTCCTAGAATTTTGTCTGCCATAGTAGTGTTAATAATCTGTATAATTACTTTTCAGGGTAGCTTGGTAATATTAACAATTATTGATATGCACCAAAAACGGAAGTTCATCTTACGGTCTTTTTTAAGTTTTGAAGTAGATAAATTAAAATAATTGTAAATTTATCCTTGTAATAGAGAGTGCAGCAGTTGAAAATCTGTTTTATAGAGGATATGGGATGGAACCTCGAATATGGGAATGGAAGAGGGATCTCCCATTAAGAGGCACTTCCCTTGTAATCAATCAAATCCAAAGTAATATAGTTATGAATCAAAGGAATCAAATCATTGTAAGGACATCACCATGGAATATTATGAATCTCCTCTTTGCTTGGTGTTCATGAACATAGTTCAAGAATGGGTATGAAACCATTTTCATTCAAGCTTGACTCTTAGATTCAAAGAACACAACAAATGAAAGGCATTTTAGAAGTAAAAGAAAATCAGAGATGGAATGGGGAAGGGATGAAGAATCGTGCCATTTTAGTAGACTCAAGATAAGTTAAGTGAAGAATCCTGCCACTTGAGTAGATTGATGATAAGTGAAGTGAATCACCACTTTAATTCCTAGAAACTAAAGATAGGACTTCAGAAGGCAGAGCACAGACCCTCAAGAAGACTCACAAGTCTCAATTTCTAAAAGAAATTTCAATTCATTCTAAGTTGTAATCAATGACACACCGCTGCCTTGGATAGGCATGGTACTTGCCTTTACAAGATCTAGAATATTCCTTCTCTTCTCATGTGCTACCTTGATGCCTAAAAGTCCTAGAATATTCTCTTAACTGGTGCACTTAGCTTCACATCTTGGATCATGTTTTCCTTGCTTGTGTTATGTGTTTGGATAGGTTCTAGATCCTCCTTGACTTGGTGCTTTCCGTGCTCTCCTTGGCGCTTTCCGTGCTCTCCTTGGCACACTTATCTTCACGCCTTGGAGCATGCTTTCCATGCTATGCTCCTTTGTGGCGCACTCCCAAACCTAGAGTTCCAGGAGTTTCTTTAGCATGTTTTCCTTGCGTTGAATTGAGATGTGTCCTTGGATTGAGCCTTCAATTGATATTGGTCCATTAAGGTCCAACAAAATATCTATATATTCAACTTACAACACAATTAAAAATCCTACATACAATTACAATCAAAGTAAAACAACAGGTCCTACGCCTTTGGAGTTCATGAATAAAGACATATTTCTTTGAGAACAAAGGTTCTTGGTCATGCTTTGTGTAATTCTTTTAGAACTTTCTCGTTCCTTTTCTTCTTCCTTATTAGTGCACTCATCAATATGCCCTTGTAGGGAGAAGAAAAAAATATGAAAATTTATAAATAGCATAAAAATAAATTCTCAAATTTTATTTCTTTCAAATATCTTGATAAATAAGAAATCCACTGGGCATGTGATGAAAGATTGTGCCTATTGTTGATATTGTTTGCATATTTCAGTTTGTAGACGGGGAGCCTGTGTATGAAGGATGCTGTCGTACTAATGTTGGTGGATTCCATGTGACTAATCATTTGAAGCAACTCCTTTCACTTAAATATCCATATCATTTGTGCGTATCAAATCATTCGGGTTCTGTTACTAACTAAATGAATGTTAAATTTGGGGAATGTTTTAGAATCTATCGAATGATCAATGCAGGACTAGATTTACATGGGAAAAGGTTGAAGACCTGAAGATGGAACATTGTTACATTGCATCAGATTATGCCTCGGAAGCTAGGTTGTTTCAGGTATAGTATGGATTTTTTTTTTCCTTTTCGACTAAGTTCCTTTATTGCTTCTAAAACTCCTTGAATGATCTAATAATAGAAAGAACCTGAGCAAGCTGAAGCAAAAAACAGATATTGGCAACTCCCTTGGGTTCCACCCCCCACTGATGAGCCTCCTTCTGAGGAAGAAATCGCAAGAAAGGCAGCAATTAAAGAGAAACAAGGTCAAAGGCTTCGAGAAATGGCTGAGGCCAAGAGATCTTCTAAAATTAATGAACTGGAAAATGAATTGCATGGTTTAGAGTTTCTTTTGCATCAGCTTGAACAAGTGGATGAGAGTGATGTTCTATCATTCCTGTCAGAAACTGGCTATGTCAATAGGCAGGAGATAGAGTCTGCACGTAATAAAGTTATGCAATCATTACGGAAAGCAAAAGGCGAACCAAAGAATGAGCAAGCTGAAACTGAAAAGGACGATCTTGCCACTAGCGAGAAGTATTCTCTTATAAACATTCCTGATGACATGTTGACTGAAGAACAGGTCTGTTTTTGCGTTAGACAGCTGATCTCTTACATTATCAATAAGCTGAATAGTGTATTCTCACCTTCTGCTTATTTTAGAGAAAGAAGCATTTTTTTTTCTTTTGTTGTTTTATTCAGATTTTTTTTAATCTAGGGAAATAAGGTTTCCCAAACACGTGATAAGTGTACTCATATTTTTTCCGAGCTACATTTTCTTACAATCTTAATATGATTATATTTTTCAATATTAATTGCATTTTCTATTTTTGATATTTAACAGCTCAATGAAAAGAAGAAACAGTTGTCACTCAAATCTATGGCTGACGGGAGGCAGCGATTAAAACAGAAGCGCTATGAAGAGGAATTGGAACGAGAGAGAAAACAACAGCTAGAGGAGGAGAAACGCCTGTATGTTTGATGCTTTAGTTTCTTTATGAAGTTTCAAAGTATACTCTGTTTGTGGCTTGATTATGTCAGATTTTCCCCTCATATCTAACTAAGTAAAATGGGAGAAAACAAGTGATAGAAAAGAACGAGTATTCAATCTAAGTTTAGGCCCACTATCTTGAATCTGATACGGATTTTGAAGGACGGGAATAACAGGAGAGCTAAGTGGAGAGTTTACTATCCGCATTTACTTAAGCCCAGGATACAACTTTTGTCCATAGCATGATTGCAATCTTGACTAGGCTTTTAAATGATTATTATAAACTTTTTTTGTCTGCTTAATGTAGAGAGAACCCGGACCTTTATTTGGAGCAACTGCATGCTAGATACAAAGACCTTTCAGAAAGAGTTGACCAACAAAAACGACTTAAGACAAACGGAGGCCATTCAAACGGAAATAATGTGTCCGGTGGTATTGGCCGTGGTGAAAGACTGAATGCTGCTCAGAGAGAAAGAATGCGTCTCCTGACAACTGCAGCTTTTGACCGTGGTAAGGGTGAAGATACATTTGGTGCTAGAGATGAAGATTGGCAGCTTTACAAATTGATGAGCAAAGATTATGGTAACGATGATGATGAAGAACCTGATGAAGATGAAACAGAGCTGGCCCGCATCTCTTCTAGGCTACAGGTTAGATCGTCTTGCAGGATAAAATCCCATAAAATTAGTTTATGATTGTACAAGTTCACTTGTTTACATGAGTATTGATTTACAACTCACAAAAGCTTATACACTGTTAATGTGATAGGACCTGGATCCAACATTTATACCCAAGTTAGAAGCTGGTACCAATCAACCTGCTGAGGTGCCACGTGTTCGTCCTCTGACCAAAGAAGATTTTCAGATTGTTCTTGGGGTGGAAAGATTCAGATGTCCTGAAATACTGTTTAATCCAAACTGGATTGGGGTTGATCAGGTAGGATTAGACGAGATGGCTGGAGTCTCATTAAGGAGGTTACCATACATGGATGAAACCTTGGAACAGAGACTGACTAGTTCCATACTTGTTACTGGTGGAAGTTCTCTTTTCCCTGGTATAGTTGAACGTCTGGAAGCTGGAATTCGGATGATTAGACCATGTGGCGCACCTATAAAAATAGTGAGAGCATTGGATCCAGTCATGGATGCATGGCGTGGGGCTGCTACCTTCGCCTCAGACTCACAGTTCCATATGCAAACTTTCAGTAGACAGGATTATTATGAAAAGGGTGAAGATTGGCTTCGCAGGTATCAACTGCGGTATACATTGTAATTGGCCACAGTATAGTACTGTACATTGTCGACAATTTCCGACCATTGTTTAGAAAGTATTCTCATGTTGTATAACTTGTCTTGCTTTGTTTTTGAATCAGAACATCAACAAAAGCATGGTGTTACATAGCAATAGCTAATATACTTCTGTTTGGCACAAAAAATGTTAATATTGAAGAAGACAGATCGACTTAACTTTTTGATGTTCAATGAAATACTCAACTTCTGGAGATAATTAGTACTTTTTTTTCACAACCACCGATGGAAGTTGCAGAAGTGGCCATCTCAATTATTTTATAAATACGCATTTTTTTTTTATATTTTGAACCAATGATATTTTCCTAATGGCAGTTGGAGATTGATTCATTTAAAGATTGAAAGTTCATTAAATTAAGTACTATTTCTTTTAAAAAAGCATTTTTCATACGCAATTAGAATTAAACCTCAATAAGCAGTATATATATTATATAGTTCTTTATTATAGTATCCGTAAAATATTATTTGGTTTCTTTCTACGGATCCTTAACTAGTCCAGGCCTATTGATGTTCTGTTGAGTGGTGCATCGTTTACATTTGTTGAAGAACACAGCTTTCCAAGGTTTATTTATAAGATTGTAGCAGCTAAGTCGGGTTCATTACAGTTTAACAAAGCCAGATTCCTTTTGAAGAAAAAAATCCTAGTATACAAATGACATCTGGTACAAATTACAATGATGAACTAGACTTGAAAATCTGTTTAGCACGCGTGGGAGGGATAATATGGATGCCTTGCAGTTGAAGTATTGTGTCTTACAAAAATGAGTGATCATCTCTTGAGACCAGTGACTAAAAATGAAGTTTCATTTGTTACAATCATCTCGTTCATGTTATCGTGGTGGTAGTAACTAAGGGCATTCAAGCACAACACTGATTCCCCGATTGAATTGAAGTAACATACGAGAACATTCCAATCACAAATTCATCATAACCTCTCACCACCCTCCTTACATATTAGGAATCATTATTCAGAGACTAATAATGAGCATCAAAAGCTGGCCAGAAAATAATGATTTCAAAAACACACTAGTTGTCATCATCAAATGGAAGCAAAACTCTCTTGACATATCTTAGCATCTAACCTAATTCAATCTATATCTCAGCATCTAATCTATATCTTAGCATCTGGCTTTAAACACTGACATATCAAATAAATCTCTCTTGACGAAGGCCTTGTAGCTTTTGGTCTCAGCCATGATGTCTTCTTAAAGAACGGTTTAGAAAGCTGGTTAATTTCTGCAGAAAATAAGCATTCAAAGAAATCAACAACACATAAGAAATACAATCAAAGCAATCGAATTGAACACTACAACAGAGTTTCATGACCTTATCTACATTTTAAGTTTCACTTTCGAATAAACCAAATTCATCTTTCTCACTTTTTGATACAAATAAGTTGAAGAAATTAGTGTGATAAAATAATACAGACAGTCTATCAATTAAACTTTAAGGGATTAAACTGAAATGTCAAACTTTTTAAACTGAACACACCAAATTGTATTTTGGGCACAAATGAATTACACTATTCAGAGAAGAAAGCAAGGAAGCACCTTTGGCATCTTCACTCTCGAGAAGCTTGATAACAAGGTGCCCACCAACCTTCAACACTCCTTTACCGTCATCTGAACAAGAAGGGTCATCGTCAACTGGCTCCAGGTGAATTTTGTTGCCGAGAGCCAAATCCAAGGCACGCATCCCAAGCTCAAACGACAAGGCCGCGTCTTTGGTAGTGATTCCGGAGACTAAGGGACACATATCAGAGAGTATCACCGAAAACCCTTTTTCCTTGGGAGAAAGTGCCTTGAGACGGTGGTGAGAGAGGGTGGTGACGTCAGCAGAGATGGTCTGAACCCTAGAATCGCAGTGAAGAGGGGGAACCTTGACTTTTTTGGTGTCGACGCCGAGGACGGAGCCACCGCCGTGGAAGGGACCCAAGCTCTGACAAGCCACCTGGAGCCATCCTCCGGGGGCGCAACCGAGGTCGAGAACGGTGGCGCCACGGTTGATTATGTTGTGTTGCTTTTGAATCTGAAGAAGCTTGAAGGCGGAGCGAGCCACGTAGCCTAGCCGTTGAGCCTCCTTGTAGAAAAAATCTGCAGTTCCACCCACACCCATCTCCCCAATGCTTCTAAATTATTCAATTAACTCTTTAAAACATAACTTTAATTCACATTATCTAGTCAATTTTAATAACTAATTTATAAATATAAATATATACACATCGATATCGTACAATTTAGTTAAACTTAAATTTTATTTTTTCTTAAGATGATATTAGAGTCATATGAAGTCTATCTTACGGACATTTTGTTATTTGTTTTCCCTATCGAATCACTCACTCATGTTTAGTTTCATGTTTTAGATATATATGTTTTGGTATGAGTGAGTACATTAAACGACGAATTTATAATATATATATATATATATATATATATATATATATATATATATAAATATATAAAAGTGAGTGCAAACTCACCTTATAAATTAATTTTATAAAATTGAATTAGACTTAATATTCACTTTTTAAAATAATATTAGAATCATTTAAAGTTTATCCTAGTATGATTTTTATATTTGTTTGTATCATCAGTTATGAGACTATTCATTATGATAGTTATATTTATTATTTGTTGGATTTATTATGTCACCTATTAGATTACTCATTAATTTTTAGTTTCACATTTTACTGTTTAAATGTATATGTTTTAACATAAAAAATTTATTTTAAAAATTTCACATTGACGACAAATAAAACAAACTTATAATAAATTAATAAATACAAATTTCATTTTACGAATAAATTTTATAAAATTAAATTAAATTTAAAATTCACTTTTTAGAAAACTTTGTATTAAGAGTAAAAAGCCCTACATCTAACTCCTAATAGAAATTTTACAATTAGAAAGATACCTTTTTTAGTAAGAAGTCCTTATGTTGGTTTTTTATTTATTATTATTATAAGAAGAGGAAAATACACAAGTGATTTAAATTTTTCATAATGACATATGTCCCCAAATATAACCAAAATAAACGCAAATTATTTTTGATACTAATGTTATGATGTGATCAAAATAATTGGTATGGTAATAATGTCGAGTGGAAAGTTGGAATGAAAAGTAGAATTAGATTTTGGATAAACAAATAGACTGATGACTTACCAATTACCAAAATGGTTTGTAGGTTATTTGAAATTGATATTCTTGGATATGGGAATTGGGGGTGGAGAAGGAAATCGTTTGTTTCGGAAATATCCTTTGCCTCTATTATGTTGAATCGATTATTTATGGATCTGACCAAGGAGAAGATACATGGCTGTGGAAGGAAGATGACATAAAAAAAAAAATTGTTATATTACTTTATCATGTTTTCAAAGTTTCTAAAGGATAGTTTTAGAAGGAGAGGTTTTTATTTTTATAACTTGTTATGAAATATTATCATTAACCTCCATTTTTGTTTGGATGATAGCAGAGGAGAAATATGAAATGTTATAATTAACCACATAATAGGCATTTGATTTTTTTTTTCCAATGGTTCGTATATAATTATACTTCTGAGTATAAATGAGGAGAACAAAATACAAAATTATAACAAAGTAATATTTTTTATGTAAAAAACTACAAATAGAGATTAAGCATGTGAGGTTTTATGTTCTGGAACACCAACTCCAAATCAAATAAAGATCTCATGGGCCCAATTTCTAAAGGTCCATAAAAATGTTAAACAAGAAAAGGAAAATTGGTAGTTGATTTTGTGAAAAATGTTTGGGCCATTATGTATACTGGGTAGTTAATCAGGTAGTTTGTCTTGATCAAGCTAGGTTGGGACCCATGAATGATTAAAAGGAAGGTTAAGTTGAAAAAGAGCACAAAGAAAGAAAAAGTTAGTGGTTGTGGTGTGGTAGTGGAATGCATGGGAGAGAACAACAAGTACAAAAGTTGAAGATATGATTCCAAGTTACTTGCTTGCTTATAGGGGAAACTAGGGTTTTTTTTTTTTTTTTTTTTTGGGGATTGCGTAAAGCTA
>Ga0214542_1009385_pt1 | contig 15224 bp, 8 predicted proteins | sample CNSS1metaG_FD_160096 | JGI IMG/M metagenome (GOLD analysis project Ga0214542, IMG submission 160096) | Root nodule microbial communities from cowpea collected in UCLA plant growth center, Los Angeles, California, USA - CNSS1 | ecosystem: Host-associated > Plants > Roots > Nodule | place: USA... | reverse complement strand
AAAATAAAAGATAAATAGAAATTTCATGACCTTATTGATATGACCAGGAAAAAACTTGTTAAATACGAAAATTATCTGTGCATAGAAATTCACCAAATCCTAAGATAAGATATGTGAATTGTTATTTAGGATGGATTTTTTTTTTAATTTTTTTTCTTTTTTATGTTTTTTTATGTTTTAGAATAGAGTGTTGGTGGGATCTTTATCTTTTACATACTACCAACGGAGAGGGAGGATAAACGATTATGAAACCCTATGCATATGATACTTTGGAAGCACATGATTTCTATTATTTTTTGTGATGAACGCGAATTTGTTGATGAGTTGATACACTGTTATCATCGACATGGATTAGAAGAAATTGGACCTAGAATCCAAATAGATATTGTGGATTATAAGATGTTAATTTTACATAGAGTATCGTTATGGAGGTGAATGAACAAATGTTGAAATAATATGTTAGGGTTGTTTTTATTATGATTGTTGCTTGGTTTGATTGATCACGGAAGCTTAGCAAGTGTAGAATATTGGTAGGTAGGTCAGGGAAGGTTTGCAAGCATAGAATGTGGATGTTATGGAACATGCAATCTGTTGTTGACAACTCAGTTGTTGTGAATCATGAGTTGCATATTGTGCCCCCACCCACTTGACATACTCGGCTAATCAGAAAATGTACACCAGATACAAACTTTATGCCTCTGGTTCTGCTGTATAATACCATAACTATGTTAAAGCTTTTAAATTATTACGAGAATATTTGAGTTAAACTACATAAGCAAGAAATATGGTTTTGGATTGTAATTGGTTTAGTCTTGGGTTATTTTGTCAGTGATCTGTTTGACATGATTATGTGTATCTTTATTTGAAGTTATTTAATAATTTGTCTTGGAACTAACCAAATTTTTATTATTTCTGTTATAGTGGAACCAAGGTGAGGGAAAAGTTCTTGAAGTTCTAGCATGGGCCTGCTATCTCATGTTAGGTCCACAGTTGTGGGAAAATGTTGCAAAGGAAACTTTGGCATGTCAAGATTCTTGCAGTCGAATGATTTTCAACGCAAGTTGATTGTATCCGGTAAAGAATCATACTATGATCATTTTAGCAAGAGGTCGTATTCTTCCCCCTCTAAGGCACCTGGAACTGAGAGTACGATTACGAGTACTAAAATTAAGATGCCAAATATAGGGAGTGAAGGTTTTGCCTTTTCATCTTTTTTATCAACTGTCAACAAAAATTCAAGGATGATTAATTTCAGTAGTTGCCTCAAAACCCCTGTGAAGCCTGAACAGATTGCTGCAAATCCTGTCATCCTGAAAATGACTACGGAGTTGGAGAAGATACCAAGGGCTCTAAGGTTTGTGTTCTTTCATCACCATTTAAATGTTGATGTATATTTTAAGTACGATTGTAATAGACTAGTGTAATTTGCAACATCCTTTTTGCCATTGAAAGAGAGTCAGTGAGAGATTTAGAATGGAAATGACTTTCAAATTGTTTGTCATAACAAAAGTGCAAGAAGACGAGATTAAGGTGGGAATTTTGTTAAGCTAATTTTTTATAAACCTAGGATGTTTTTTATACATAGAGATAAAAGTACAGCAAATGCACTTGAATTATGAAACTTTTTACTGAAATATTCAACCTTAATACTCTAGTATTTAGGGAAATATACCCATTTATGTATCTTCCTGTTCTTGAAATCTCACATTGGATTTGTCTCTTCCTAATATGAGTATTGTAGAATACTATTCGTTTCTAGAGAGAGAATACCTTAGAGGTGTCCAAGGTATGGATGAAAAAGGAAGATGTCTTAGTGCCTTTTTCTAAGTCTCCACATCGCCTTGAAATTTGATTCTTTAATTGTCTCAGAATCTATAACTTAAGATAGACTAGAACAATAGTGCGTATCTTGTAATGATGAAGAATTATCGAAATATAACGTGGTAAGAGTTAGGTAAAACTATAGTTTGTATTGAGATATCAACTGATTATCATAACTTGTAGTGATTAATACTTTACTATTTTTTTTTTTAGAAAAAACGATTGATCATTTTTAGTAATCATATATTCCAAGTGTTGTTTTTATTATGAATAGATGGATGTGTGGAGGCTTCCCTGCGATAGCTTTGTGTGATGCACCAGAACCGTGGCAACTAGGATTTCAAGATGCAGCAACACCTATAATGCAAGGAATTATGGACTTACATCACGACATCTTTTTCTTCCTTGTTCAGATTTTGGTTTTTGTGTTGTGGGTCTTGTCTCGTGCTTTATGGTGTTTCAGGTCTAAAATTAGTCCAATCCCACAAAGGATTGTTCATGGAACCACCATTGAGATTCTCTGGACCATACTTCCCAGTATCATCCTCATGTTCATCGCCATACCATCATTCACTTTGTTATACTCAATGGACGATGTTGTAGTTGATCCTGCCATTACTATCAAAGCTATTGGGCATCAATGGTATTGGAGTTATGAGTATTCTGACTATAACAACTCGGATGAGCAATCACTTGCTTTTGACAGTTATATGGTTCCAGAAGATGATCTAGAATTGGGTCAACTGCGTTTATTAGAAGTTGACAATAGAGTGGTGGTACCAGCCAAAACTCATCTGCGTGTTCTGATAACATCAGCTGATGTACTTCATAGCTGGGCTGTACCTTCCTTAGGTGTGAAATGTGATGCAGTACCTGGGCGTTTGAATCAGATCTCTACTTTTATACAACGAGAAGGAGTTTACTATGGTCAGTGCAGTGAAATTTGTGGAACTAATCATGCTTTTATGCCTATTGTTGTGGAAGCTGTTTCTACTAAGGATTATGGTTCCTGGGTTTCCAATCAAATCCAATAATCCCACCAGGTTGGGGTTGGTGGAGACAATGACGACATTGATATGGTGACAGAAGTAGCAGTGACAAGAATTGCTGATGGTCAAATTAGACAAATAAAACTAGGTATTTTTCAATGAGTATTTCGTATTTGAACCAAAGAATTGTCTCAGCAACAGAATTAAGTTTGTCACTGTCTATTTGCACTTGGTTTGTGTGTCACATTTTATTTTGTTAAAATAAAACCTGAAACAATTGTATTTTGTTATGTGCCATACTTTTTTTGAGAAATCAAATGCATACATATTTATTTGTTGGAAGTTTGTGATGTGATTTTATTTGATTTTGGATAAAAAATTTATACAAGTTAATAGAAATATGTATATAATGGAATTTGATCTGATTCAGTCTAAATTCGTTCTGCAATGCTAATCTAGTCGAATTTCCTTGTAAGTTTTTGTATTTGATAGATAAATTATTTCAATCACATGAAGGAGTTATCTATGTTTGTTTGAAACTTGATTTTGGATAAATAAGTGAAATGTTTGAAGGATATGAGATTAATGATGCGCGTTGGGGATGATTAAGTCTTTTTAAATAAGAACATTATATTTTTGAATAGATAAATATCGATTATTAAAAATTCTTATCTGTTGTCCTTCAATCAAATTGAAAAATCATTTTTAATGGAACATCCAACTTACATTTATAAGATGTTATATCACTCCAAAATAAATAACACACCATCAAACCAAATTATTGTTACATATATGTGAATCATAAAATCCTCCAATATGAATATATAAGAATCTAAGGATTTGCTCGTGCATAACATAAACCAGTTACACAATAATGACTTCATCACTTGCTTGGTATTCACTTACGTAATAATGACTTTATTACTTGCTTGTTATCTACTTTTCTCGTTAAGTTTAAGTTTCAATTCAGTTTATGTATAATTTTTTATTTCAATTGTTTTCCAATTTAAAAAAAGACTTAATTAGGTCATTTGAAATTATACCCATTTTCAATTTGTGTTATATTGTTTTTCTTTTTAATTTTTAATTTTTCGTAATATTTTTTGTTGTCCATGTGATATTGATAGGACAATGCATGTGGCATTGGCAGGTAATGTCACATGATAGTATTAACTTCAAGTATTATTGACTTGTACTTAATTTATATATTTTTCTTTGATTTAATTGTTACTCAATTTTTTAAAAACATAAGAACATTGTTCCTCTCCAAATTCAAATTTATAATTTATATAAATATTGTACTAATATTTTTATTAAAATTTATTATCTATATATTAAATTAATCTTATAAAAAACATGAATTAATAATATATTAATTTTAAATATTTATTCTTTTTATACATACGTTTATATTTAATTAGTTTTAATATTGTAAAAAACATGAATTAATAATATACAAATAATATATTGTTAAAAATTAATTTTAATTACAAATAATAGTACAAAGTTTATACAAATATGAAATTTGATTTCAATTTAGAAAGAAATAATATTGTTCCATTTCTAAAAAATTGAGACTATATTGAATATATATATATATATATATATATATATATATATATATATATATAACAAATTAAATAAAAGACATGTGACACTGACAATGATAAGTGATAGTAATACTGAAATATGATATTATTTTGTCATGTCACATTATGCGATCTGACACGTAAACAATATATTTTTAAAAAAAATAAAAAATGAAAAAAAATACTAATTGACATGTGATATACATTTAATGTTGTTAATTATTTTTTAAAATAAATTTAATTGATGGAATTTAAAAAAAATCAAAACACAATTAAAAGAAAAAGCTAAACAAAGAAGAATTTGAAAATTTTAAACTAAAATGAAACCAAACGAATAATTAAATACCCAATAATATATCATAACCCACCAATAATCACATACAATTATTAGAAGTATTTATACAATATATTTTTCTTTTAATATTTGGATGGAACGCATTATTATATTTATTATCCTAAGAGTTATAACTTTGAAAATGTGTAAAATGAAATGAAAAAGAAAAACTTAATACAAATCTATTTTAATGATCATCTTCTGATTAGACATCTCAATTCCAAACCCTTTTTACTCTTAATTTTTTCTTAAGCTTTTCTACATGTTCAACTTTATTTTAATAAAACACTTATTTTATTATCAAAGAGCAATTGAATAGTTTAATTAAATAAAATAAAATAAAAAAGTACTTTTACTTTTATTTTATGAAAATATGTTATATTGTATGCTCTCCACTTATTTTTGACTAGAGAAACATGTCTCACGAATTCTTGAGTATATAAATTTGAGCGTAGTTCATTTTCTTTCACTTCTCAAGGAACAATATGGTATCGGAATTTTGTTAGTACTTGAAAATCATAATTTCTTGAGCTTATTGAAATTGTGAATTACTACTCCTAAGAATAATTAAGTTCGGTTTGGATGGAGAAAAATATTGTTAAAATTTTTTATATTTCATTTTATAAATCAAATAGTAGTTGTTGATTTTAATTTAAATATTTAATTCATCACTACATTAACTGACTTAATGAGAGTCTGGGTAAAATTTATAGAAATTAAAATTCTCATGTTTTTCATGAAAATATTTTTTTTTCAAGAAAACTTTAAAAACTTCAAGGAAAGTATTGATTGAATGTTAATTTAAAAATCAAAACCAAACATGATGAACAAGTTTCCCAACTTCCGATTCCTGAAAAAAAAAAAACTTTAAATGAGCTGAAATTTCAAAATACAGAACAACAATTTTTCAAAATTTTAAATAAAACGTAAAATATAGATAATCCCTTTAGCCTTTTACAGAAAAGAAAAAGATTAAAGAGGCATTATTAAACACGATGAACAAGTTTTCCAACTTGAAATTCCTAAAAAAAAAAAAAACTTTCAATGCGCTGAAATTTTAAATACAGAAAAAAAAAAGCCCAGTAAAAAACGAAAAAAAATGGTGAAAATAAAAGAAAAAGGCCCTTAAAAAGGAAAAAACTAAAATTGCTCTCGTTGAGAGTCGAACTCAAGACCTCCCGCTTACTAAACGGGTGCTCTAACCAACTGAGCTACGAGAGCTTTTTGATTATAATGTAATCATTATGCTATTAATATTAAAAATATGAAATGTTATTTAATTTTATAAACATTAATTAAGAAGTTGTGTATTTTTTGAATCGGATAGTTTTATTAAATAATTCACACTTTAAAAATTTGAAAAAGAATTTGAGTTATTATTAATTGCAGTAATAAAAAAGCTGTAAGAAATAAATTTTAAATAGTTTTCTATATATTGAGATATTAAAAAAAATAGTTATAAGAAAATTCCAATATATGTGTATACATATGAATAATTACATTTAAAATTATTGATTTTAATTTTGAAAAATATAGCTAATGTAGTTTTAATTACTTATTCTGATATAGATAATGCTTTATACAAAGATATAGTTATTACTATTATATAAATAAACCTAAAACTCATAATCTTACTGTCTCCTCTTGCCTGTGCGACAACAAACCCCTCTCTCTCTCTCTCTCTCTCTCTCTCTCTCTCTCCGACGTACATTTCTTGCGGTTTTTGATCTTAAGGTTTCATGGACTCCTCAGATTCGTGGGTTTCCACGCGCATCTCCACTTCTTCACGCCGCTATCATTCTCGATCTGGTCTCGCACTTATCTCCACTCTCTTTATTCTGTTGTTTGAATTTGAAAAAAGGGTTTATTATTGGATAGAAAAGGTTATGATATAACCAATTGCAATTGTTGTTGCAGATCTGTACATGGAGGAGAGTGAAGGGAACGATGATTTAAGAGCGGAGTACCTCTGCCCTTTCTGCGCCGAGGATTACGACGTCGTTTCCCTCTGTTGCCACATTGACGACCACCATCCTATACAAGCCAAAAACGGGGTCCGTTTCCCCTTTCTTCTTTCCACTTCCCAATTACCAATTACCGACACAACCTCTTAACTTAATATCAAGGTTTAAAACTTATTTTAATCCTTCTAATTAAAAAAAAAAAAATTCATGTTCCATTCATGCTCAGCATACATGTCTTTAATCACTTTTAGTTGTAGTTATAGGAACTTAAGTCATTAAAAATGTATATTTAGAGAGTGAAAGTAATTAAACAAGTAACTATATAAGAGGTTTTCTCAGTGTTGTAACTATATAATATGTAATATTTACGAGTATAAAGTTGAAAGGAGTTGTTAAACATGATTTAAATTAGTGATCATAGTAAAAGATAAATAAATTATGTATTTTTACTACTACTCTCAATTCCTTCAAGTTCTTAATGAGGATGAGCGAGTGAGTTTGTGGGTGGGTTTATTTGCTAACTCAACCGCAATATTGGTTCTGTTATGTTCTGTGCTCACATGACATGATTTTTTAGCGGATTGCTTGTTTCGCGCGCTAGGTCGTGTTTCTTAATTGTTGCTTGGTGCTTGTGTCTTCAGGTGTGTCCTGTTTGTGGCAAAAAGGTAGGAATGGATCTCGTTGGACATATTACCACGCAACATGGGAGCTTCTTGAGGATATCCTTTTTGCAATTTGGTTCTTATGTTTTTTGATCATGGTGTTTCTTTTCGTCTTTGATTCAGTGATTTGATAATTTTAAGTTGACGGTTCAGTTGTTTGATGCTCGTGAAGTTTGAAAATTCGTGCACGTGTTTAATAGAGAAAATCTGAAGTGAAATGATTTTTTTTTTATGAAAAGTTAAAATTAACTTACGGAATTTAGCTTTTGGAAATGTAGGATATTATAAATTTTAAAAAGGTTGTCATCCATAAATTGATTTTAACTTAAGAAGGAAGCGTGATTCATTTTATTTTCGATTTTTTTCGTTCCACAAACATTTAAACTATACCTAAATTTGTTGATGGATAAAATTTCAATATGCATGCATATTGCCTTTTAATAAAGGAAAAGAGAAAAAAAAATGAAACCTGTAAAATGTCATGTGAAGATTCTTCACGTGTCTATGAGCCAATTTGAATATGTTTCTATTAAGCAAGCATTGCTTTAGTTTGTTTGAAATGAAGAACAGTGGTACTCGACTATGCATGTTTTATCTGATGTATTAGATTTTTTTCAAATGTGGCAAATTGTTTGGTGTAGTTATTCGTGTGATTTCAACATTGTTAAATGATAATATCATTTGTTGAATCTGTCCTATTTAGTTAACTATGTATGTAGAACAAGAGTCTTTGAGTAGGGGTGACAAAGTATGCACTGACTTTGAATATCTGTAAAATTAGCTACAAATTAGTAGGATAGATAGCCGCTAATTGGATGAGTGTAGGATATGTAGATGAGTCTAGGAAGATAGGTATTTACTTGTAAATTTTGTTGTGGACGAGGGCGTGTAGTGTACTATAGTACTTATCCCACCCTATACCTATTTTATTTTTACATGGTTTTGCTAACTTAAACCCATTTGTTTTTTGGAAGGAGTAATTTAGCAAATACACATTGGATGTGTTCTAAATTTTTTTTTACCTAAAACTTACTAACTCATTTTAAAAGATAAGTGGATGTAAGTTAGCAAGCCTGATTCCCATTTGCTAACTCACCCACTTATGTTTTAAAAATTTTGCAGTTATAACTTGCAATCTTACTCTTTCTAATAGAACAAGTGTAAGTTAGCAAAATCTATTAAAGAAGATAAACATATTCATGCATTCAATTTTTTTCGTGATTTTGGAGAAACCAACAGAAATGCATCTTAACAATATGTATTGAGTGTTATAACGAATAACAGAAGGAATCAACTATATCCTTTCATTTAAGAATTAATTTTTATAATTAATATTCTTTTATTGATTTATACAACTGTGCAGCAAATGGCACATGAATGAAGATTAAAGTTGTTTATCCACACACCATAATGACAAATACAAATATTTTATTTTTAAATACGGGCACAGAAAAGGGTGCGAGTAATTTACCCAGTTCCTATCCGTTCTCGTTCTTACCCAAATCGTATTTCCTATTGCATTGCCTTTAGTAACTATTTGATTTCAAGTACTGTTCATTTGGCCAGATGATTTTCCATAACCAGAACTTACGTGCAGCGTAAAAGGAGGGTTAGAAAAGCAGGCTCGGGCTCTACGATTTCTATGTTGAGGAGAGAATTACGAGATGGAGCCTTGCAGTCACTTCTTGGAGGTTCTTCATTCATAACTTCTCCCAACTCTGAGCCTGATCCTCTGTTATCATCTTTTATGTTCAGCCCACTTGTTGCTGATGAGTCTTCGAGTGCAACCCCTCCGGCTTCCATCCAAGGCGCTCTTGTCAAAGAAAGCTCAAAGGATCATTTCTTGGAAAGGTAGGAAGGTTGATACCGCCGTGTTATTATGTTCTGCTATTCTTGAAAAATTAATAGGAAATATTTAGGTTGTTTGTGTAATAGTTATAGTAATGGGTGCGTCTTATGCTCTATATGTGGTTAAATTTGTGACCATTTTCGTTTTTAAAACTAACTGATGAAACAGATAACGGTTTCTTGCATTCAGGTGTTCATGAATTGGTTGTGATCACATAACTAAATGATCACATAACTCACATTTCGAATACGTATTTGAAGTTTTTATCGAGATATAATGAGTAGTTCGATCTGCATTCAATGGTTGTGATTAGTGGAATAACTTGAACTGTTACGATCATTTTAGCATCGTGTCACCCTGCTTCGAAACCTTTTCATTCATTTTGTGATTCACAACTATTCCAACACTTATAGTCTGACAATATTATGTTGTTACAGAAAACCTAAACAGCTACAGCTGTCAGAAGAAGATAAAGTAGAGAAAGCTCGGAGGTTTGAATTTGTTCAAGGGCTTCTGTTGTCCACCATTCTTGATGATAAATTATGACTGCATTTGTAGCTCGTATGCCATTATTGTATTAGGAGCTGGAGCTGTAAGCACGAGAGAGAGAAATTCAGAATGATACGAAGTGGCAGTAGTTACACTGGATATATATATATATATATATATATATATATATATATATGTATTGTGTCTATAGTTTTGTTCATAAATGCAACTTTTTTTTCTTATCCTGCTTGTCTTCTATGTTAGTTCCGAATAACCATTGAGAATAAAATTCGTTTCATTAGTAGAATTTATAATTGTAGATCCCATTCAGTTAAGGTTTGTCTCTTGAGTTTTTTCTAGATGGTCCTTAAAGAAGGCATTACTTGAATTTTTGTAGGGTAATTTTAGCAGTTCTTCCTGGCCAATTGGTTGAATTTTTCTGATAGGTTTTCGGAACCAAACGTAAGTTAGTTATTACTTGAATGTTTCAAAACTAGATAGAGTGCGAATTGAAAAGTGTATTTACATACACATTTAAACCTTTTCTTCATTATCCGGTAAATCACGGCAGAAGCAAAAACTGGTGGTTAGAAACATAGTTTTGCTTAATTTTCTTATTATTTTATTCTCTTAAACATAGTTTTACTTTATTTTATACTGTTAATGAGTCTAGTTGAATTAGTTGTTATAAGCCTTTTAATATATGTTTTGGATGTAAAAGGAAGAACTATTTAACAATTAAATCATCTTAATTTTTATTACTATGAACATATATATTTTTCTCATAATATCAGAACTGAAAAAAGTACAAAGAAAAAAAAATGATTGCATCATTTATTATATGTATGATCTCAACATTTACTGAAAGACAATTACTTTTTATAGGCTCTTTTTTCTTTCATCTACCTCATTTCTCACTCTCTCTCTCTCACACACACACACACAGACATTCTATATGTATTTTTTTTTTTTTTATCAAATCACTAATTACTTTTATCTCAGTGCTCTCTCATATTTTCTCAAGAATCCACTACATTTCATGGTGGGTGAATATGACTTCTATTGCAGAAAAAACCACCACCATTTTTTACTAATGAGTCAACCTGTTTCTCCAAATATTTTCTTTCCACTAAAAATTATGCCATTAGAGGAGAGACCCCACCAAAATGGTACAAATATACCTAACCATCACACATGGCCAATGCAGGCCACCCTAGCCGGCAGCCACCACTGCTATATAAAGACTTCCCTTTCCACATTTCATACACCAACACCAACATCACTGTCATGGGTGTATTTACTCAGGTTTATGATACCCCTGCTGCTGTGCCTCCTGCAAGGCTTTTCAAAGCCATGACCTTGGATTTCCATAACCTCTTCCCAAAGCTTGTGGATACCATCCACAGCATTGAATTCACCCAAGGAAATGGTGGTCCTGGCACCATCAAGAAGATCACCACCATTCAAGGTCAGTAAGTACAAAATGCTACCTTTTAATTAATTCAATACATGAAATAGCATATACTTACATAAGATTCTAGAATTGAAAGTTGTTGTGAAAAAGAACTTGATGAATGTGTGAATGAAATGAGCATGGGAGCAGGTGAAGAAAGCAAGTATGTGCTGCACAGGGTTGATGCAATTGATGAGGGTAGCTTTGTGTACAACTTCAGCATAATTGATGGCAGTGGCTTGCCTGAGACATTGGAGAAGATCTCATTCGAGAGCCAACTGGTAGAAGGCTCCAATGGAGGAACAATTAGGAAGGTGCATGCCACATATTTCACAAAAGGTGAAGCTGTTCTTAGTGAGGAGGAACTGAAGGCTAACCAAGCCAAGATCCAAGGACTTGTGAAGCTTGTTGAAGGCTACCTTCTGGCAAATCCTCATTACTGAACCTGTTTGCAGTAAATCATTCAAATCTTGGCTATGATGCAATCCTTCATGGATATCTGCATGCATACTCACCAATAAATTAATAATGTTTTTCTAAACTTTCCATTGGTGAAGATATAGTCCAATTATAACATACTATAGTGTAATAAACCTACAAAATTAGGTATAAGATAAACCAGAACACAGAAAAGCACTTGAATAGTTTCATGCAGAAAAAAATAGACAGTGAGGTTAGAAGTCAAAACAAAATGGCCATTTGGAAAGAGAAATCTACAATATATGAGTAGTTAATGCAATCAATGAGTTACGTAAACTTAATTTTGATGAAAGATATAATTATAATTGAAAATGTTTCTTATATATAATTAATTTAAACAATTTGCCATATAAACTAGCAATAGAAAAGTGTGTCTGTTTCACTTGTTGACACAACTAAAATAAATATTGGAAGCACAATGGAGTGAAAGAAAATGAATGTTTCTTGTAACTTTGTCTTAAAATAAGCTTAAAATGAGAATCTCAAATATTATGAACACCCCAATTTTTATTATCTATTTTAAAGTAATAAGTAACTTGTTAATACATAAGCACCTAATTTAACTAAAAGGTATAAAACTTTTAAATTAACCAGATTAGAGAACACATCTTAGGTTGTGAATTTAGAAACTTTGCCGTCCATCAACTCTTTGTCCTTTGCTTCAGTCAATTTCCAACTTTTTCTGTCATTGTCTTCATAGTTTAACTATAATTAAGAAATTAAATATACTAGTTCATTGTATAATTAAGTACAATTTTAAATTCAAAATATGTTTAAAATTATGTTATATAGGCTTTCATTATCGGCAAACATACAAGTTTATTGTTTCTATTATTTGGTCAATTTGGACAAAGTCCAAAACTTTGATGACAAATAATTCGATAGAAGGATGTTGGTAACACATATTTTAGGTATTTTATAACGTTATTAATTACTAATGTATTATTGTTATACGTAATTTATGTAAAATTTATTCAATTATAATAATTTTTTATTAATTCATAAAAGGATTTGCATTATTTAATGGAACTCTTCTGAATTTTATTAGATTATAAAGAGCATGGTAAAATACAATGCTATTTTTTATAAATTGTGATATTTCTCGAGGGATATTACGTTGTGAGCATGCAGATGCTAATTAATTGCTAATCAAGTATTAGTTGAAGTAAATTCTATTATTGGTAAAAGATTTAATTTAATCTAATTAATTAGATTGGTTGACTATTAGCAACTATTTTTTTAAGTGAGAATATTTCTTGGTATCTTTTTTATTATTTTAAGGTTTGATGACATCGAACTTCTTGAATCATTCTGAATACTACAAAATTAATTCTAGATATATCTATCAGAGTAAAGACAACGTATACAAGTAAAATAAAATAAGGAATTATTTTATGAAAGATAATCACATCTTAAGTTTTCACAATTAACTTTATTATATATTACCAAAAATTATAATCCTACATTTTTGTTAATTCCACTCTTGAATTATAATAGATATTCAGATTAGTTCTAAATCTTTCAAGGCAAAGACAACACATAAGCTATTTTTTAAAAAACAATGCGCAATTACTATAGACAAAAAAGGTAAAGTGCTGTGATTTCATTAACTTGCAGTAATAAATTTCTTTAGTTTTAAAAAATAAATAAAGCCGGCTTCGATTTCACATGAGTTTTATATCTCTCGAATAAATGAATGTTACGCAAAAATAAAATAAAATAAAACTCACTATACGTAATCAAAATAATAATAAATCTATTTTATGTTTCAATTTAATTAATCCACTTTGTTTGAATCTTAAAATCTAACTCGAGTCTTAAGTTTTAATTAGTAACACTTTCTTTAGAATTAAATTTCTATTTCAATAGTTTACACAATGCATATTTATATTAAAACTTATTATGAGTTACGAAAAATAAAATCTCGTTTTAAATTATTGTCATAACCTCGTTGGATGCTTGATTTCATTGAATTCCACTATAATCTAATTGGGTAAGAAAGTTCCACAGTATTATATTATAAACATGTTTGAATAAACTAATAAATATTTGAAAAAGTAAAAAAGAAAAAGAAGCTAATATCTAGCATAAGTTAAAAAAAAACAAGTTATTAGAACTCATAAATTAATTTATATGAAAAAGATTGATTGCAAGAACTCTTTGACATTTTCTTTTCAATATTTTTTATCATGAACTATATAGATAAAACCTACTATGAATTCATAAAACATTAAAAAAGCTACATTATTGGTAGCATTTTGTTCAGAGAATAAGATGTATTTATTCCATTCCAGCTTCTGACTAATTCTTAGTCTTCATTCCCCTAATCTCATTATAAAACTTGGAATATACTATGATCCAATAAATAAATGAACATCGTGAGGAGCACCAAGGAGAGTGAAGTTGTTGAGATGATTAAGTAGCATTTATGAGTAAGAATGGTTTCTGGTGTGAGGCTATATAAATGCCATCTCTCCCTATGCCTTAAACCACATCACAAACTAATAATAAGCACACTCTAATCTCAGTATCTGTGTTAATTAATCTTCTTGTGTGTTTATCATCGATCATGGGTGTTTTTGCTTACGATGATGAGAACTCCTCCACACTGCCTCCAGCAATATTGTACAAAGCTCTCACAAAAGATTCAGACAGCATCATCCCAAAGGTTATTCCTGTCATACAAAGCATTCAAATTGTTGAAGGAAATGGTGGACCTGGAACCATCAAGAAGCTAACAGCTATCGAAGGTAATCCTTAACAATTATCTATTAGGAATCAAACTCGTGACCTTAACTCTGATACCAATTGTTAGGATCGAGCGCTTATTATTAGACTAAAAGCTATAGACTTTAGTCAGAACACAACTTTTTTACTTAAGAATGTAACACAAGTTCAAACATCACGATTCGATTTATTTGATTATGACCTGGTCCACTTGGTCTCTCTAATTGCAATAAAATGTGTTTTTGAACTATGCGGAGTGATATATTGTATGATGGTTTGCAGGTAGCGAAACGAGTTATGTGCTGCAGAAAATCGATGCAGTGGACGAAGCTAACCTGGGATTCGACTACAGCATAGTGGGAGGACCAGGGTTGCATGAAAGTTTGGAGAAAATCACACTTCAGACAAAGGTGGTGCCTGGTCCCGACGGTGGCTCCATCTCCAAGGTTGCCGTCAAATACCACACCAAAGGCGATGCACCACTCTTGGAGGCTGTGCTCGAAGAATCAAAGGCCAGAGGAACTGGTTTTTTCAAGGCTGTGGAAGGTTACGTTTTGGCAAATCCTGCACAATACTAGATTCATCTGTTTTTCTTCGAAAATTTGTCTCTTCTCGTGGCTTCTTGAATTTGGTCTGGTTTGGTTTAATTTCCTTGCGAGCAAATGTTGGTTTTATGTGACATTCTTAAGTGTTACAGTATAATGTCGGTGAATTTGGTTGAGTACTGTAATATGATCGAAAATCTGTGTCTTGTTGGTGTTGATGTCGATCTCCATGTGTTCTGTAATAATATATATATATATATATATATATATATATATATATATATATATATATATATATATATATATATGTATATATATATAA
>Ga0214542_1009384_pt1 | contig 15224 bp, 6 predicted proteins | sample CNSS1metaG_FD_160096 | JGI IMG/M metagenome (GOLD analysis project Ga0214542, IMG submission 160096) | Root nodule microbial communities from cowpea collected in UCLA plant growth center, Los Angeles, California, USA - CNSS1 | ecosystem: Host-associated > Plants > Roots > Nodule | place: USA... | reverse complement strand
GAACTTCGACCTGCACGTTATAGCACAATGGTATAACAACATAAGCAAAAAGGTCATAGATTTCAACATTTCAAACAAATTTTAAAGTTTTAAAAAAGTAAATTAGTTTACATATAATATTCTAATGGGTAAAAGAAAATATTAGATAAAGGTAATTATAGGAAAAAATTGATGAACTAATTGTGCCTTGTAGGTCTCGAACTTAGATACTAACTTTTAAAAAGATGAAAGAGATGGACAAAATGGTCATTGTAATTCTTGAAGTTCGACCTGCACATTATAGCATGATTGTCTAACAGCATAAGCTAAAACGTCGTAGATTTCAACATTTCAAATAAATATTAAAGTTTTAAAAAAGTAAATTAGTTTGGATATGATATTCTAGTGATAAAAAGAAAAGATTAGATAAAGGTTATTATAGGAAAAAATCGATGAAATACTTGTGCCATGTAGGTCTCAAATCTACATCATAACTTTCGTCTTGAAATTTTTTTTATTGTTCTTGCATTATACTCGATTTTTAATTCAATACACAAATTAACATGTTTTAATAAAAGAACATAGAAAGTATTGTCGATCCTCTAACCATCTAAGTTAATAATATTACTTGGAAAAAAGCAATAATTGGATACAGACTAACTATAAGAGAAAACCAATGAAGTCAATGGCCCATGCAGGTCTCGAACCTGCGACCTTCGCGTTATTAGCACGACGCTCTAACCAACTGAGCTAATGGGCCACACATTTTACTCTTTCAAATAAAGTTAGAAAATGTAAAATCAACAAATTACTTTTAAAAAACATTCTATTAGAAAAAAGGATTCAAATACTGGCTTTTCTTACTGTAGGTCTCGAACCTTTGTCCTACACATTAATACAAGGTATTTTTAACCAACTAAGCTAGTAAGCCAAACATTTTGGTATTTTAAACAGATGTTGAGGTTATAAAATAGTAAATTTCTCTCAAATTAATATTCCATTGGAAAAAAGAAAATATTTGATAGAGATAGGAGAAAAACGATGAAGTGAATGGCCAATATAGTCTCCAACTTGGATACTATCTTTTAAAAAGACGAAAGAGATGGACACAATGGCACATGTAATTCTTGAACTTCGACCTGCACGTTATAGCACAATGGTATAACAACATAAGAAAAAAGGTCATAGATTTCAACATTTCAAACAAATTTTAAAGTTTTAAAAAAGTAAATTAGTTTACATATAATATTCTAATGGGTAAAAGAAAATATTAGATAAAGGTAATTGTAGGAAAAAATTGATGAACTAATTGTGCCTTGTAGGTCTCAAATCTATATCAAAACTTCCAGCTTGAAAGTCTTTTATTGTTTTTGTACAATAACCGCAGTTTATTTCAAGGTTTAATGCAATACAAAAATTAACATGTTTTAATAAAAACACATAGAAAGTATTGTCAATATTATAACCATCTAAGCTAAAAATATTACTTGGAAAAAAGCAAAAAATGGATACAGACTAACTATAAGAGAAAACCAATGAAGTTAATGGCCCATGCAAGTCTCAAACTTGCGACCTTTGCGTTATTAGCACGACGCTCTAACCAACTGAGCTAATGGGCCACACTTTTTTGTCTTTCAAAATAAAATTAGAAAATGTAAAATAAACAAATTACTTTTAAAAAAACATTCTATTAGAAAAAAAGGATTCAGATACTGGTTTTTCTTAAAGTAGGTCTCGAACCTTTGTCCTACACATTAATACAAGGTATTTTTAACCAACTAAGCTAGTAATCCAAACATTTTGGTATTTTAAACAGATGTTGAGGTTAAAAAATAGTAAATTTGTTTAAAATTAAAATTCCATTGGAAAAATGAAAAGATTTGATAGAGATAGGAGAAAAACGATTAAGTGAATAGCCTATACAGATCTCCAACTTTGATACTATCTTTCAAAAAGACGAAAAAGATGGACAAAAGGCCCCATGTAATTCTTGAACTTCGACCTGCACGTTATAGCACGATGGTCTAACAACATAAGGTAAAAGGTCATAGATTTCAACATTTCAAACAAATTTTAAAGTTTTAAAAAAGTAAATTAGTTTACATATGATATTCTAATGGGTAAAAGAAAAGATTAGATAAAGGTAATTATAGAAAAAATCTGATGAACTAATTGTGCCTTGTAGGTCTCAAATCTATATCAAAACTTTCATCTTAAAAGTCTTTTATTGTTTTTGTACAATAACCACAATTTCTTTCAAGTTTTAATGCAATACACAAATTAACATGTTTTAATAAAAACACATAGAAAGTATTGTCAATCTTGTAACCATCTAAGCTAAAAATATTACTTGGAAAAAAGCAAAAAATGGATACAAACTAACTATAAAAGAAAACCAATGAAGTTAATGGCCCATGCAAGTCTCGAACCTACGACCTTCGCGTTATTAGCACGACGCTCTAACCAACTGAGCTAATGGGCCACAAATTTTAGTCTTTTAAATAATATTAGAAAATGTAAAATAAACAAATTACTTTTAAAAAAACATTCTATTAGAAAAAAAGGATTCAGATACTGGCTTTTCTCAATGTAGGTCTCGAACCTTTGTCCTACACATTAATACAATGTATTTTTAACCAACTAAGCTAGTAATCCAAACATTTTGGTATTTTAAACAGATGTTGAGGTTATAAAATAGTAAATTTGTTTAAAATTAAAATTCCATTGGAAAAATGAAAAGATTTGATAAAGATAGGAGAAAAACGATGAAGTAAATAGCCTATACAAGTCTCCAACTTGGATAATATCTTTCAAAAAGACGAAAAAGATGGACACAATGGCGCATGTAATTCTTGAACTTCGACCTGCACGTTATAGCACAATGGTATAACATAAGCAAAAAGGTCATAGATTTCAACATTTCAAACAAATTTTAAAATTTTAAAAAAGTAAATTAGTTTACATATAATATTCTAATGGGTAAAAGAAAATATTAGATAAAGGTACTTATAGGAAAAAATTGATGAACTAATTGTGCCTTGTAGGTCTCGAACTTAGATACTAACTTTTAAAAAGATGAAAGAGATGGACACAATGGTCAATGTAATTCTTGAAGTTCGACCTGCACGTTATAGCATGATTGTCTAACAGCATAAGCTAAAACGTCGTAGATTTCAACATTTCAAATAAATATTAAAGTTTTAAAAAAGTAAATTAGTTTGGATATGATATTCTAGTGAGAAAAAGAAAAGATTAGATAAAGGTTATTATAGGAAAAAATCAATGAAATACTTGTGCCATGTAGGTCTCAAATCTACATCATAACTTTCGTCTTGAAATTTTTTTTTATTGTTTTTGCATTATATTCGCAAGTCAATGGCCCATGCAGGTCTCGAACCTGCGACCTTCGCGTTATTAGCACGACGCTCTAACCAACTGAGCTAATGGGCCACACATTTTACTCTTTCAAATAAGGTTAGAAAATGTAAAATCAACAAATTACTTTTAAAACACATTCTATTAGAAAAAAGGATTCAAATGTTGGCTTTTTTTACTGTAGGTCTCGAACCTTTGTCCTACACATTAATACAAGGTATTTTTAACCAACTAAGCTAGTAAGCCAAACATTTTGGTATTTTAAACAGATGTTGAGGTTATAAAATAGTAAATTTCTCTCAAATTAATATTTCATTGGAAAAAAGAAAAGATTTGATAGAGATAGGAGAAAAACGATGAAGTGAATGGCCAATATAGTCTCCAACTTGGATACTATCTTTTAAAAAGACGAAAGAAATGGACACAATGGCGCATGTAATTCTTGAACTTCGACCTGCACGTTATAGCACAATGGTATAACAACATAAGCAAAAAGGTCATAGATTTCAACATTTCAAACAAATTTTAAAGTTTTAAAAAAGTAAATTAGTTTACATATAATATTCTAATGCGTAAAAGAAAATATTAGATAAAGGTAATTATAGGAAAAAATTGATGAACTAATTGTGCCTTGTAGGTCTCAAATCTATATCAAAACTTCCAGCTTGAAAGTCTTTTATTGTTTTTGTACAATAACCGCAATTTCTTTCAAGTTCTAATGCAATACACAACTGGTAGCATCTGCTGGTGAGCCAGAGGTGTTAAAGGTCAGGTTGGGGGTTCGATTCCCACTGGCAACAACCCACCCAGTATGAATGGACGAAGAAGGGTGATGGGTTGTGGTGCATTGGGCTGTAGTAACCTGACAGCCTCTGGGACCCGAGGAGGGGTAGCCAGGGATGTTACATGAATGGCCTATACAGGTCTCCAACTTGGATGCTATCTTTTAAAAAGACGAAAGAGATGGACAAAATTGCCCATGTAATTCTTGAATTTCGACCTGCACGTTATAGTACGATGGTCTAACAACATAAGCTTTAAGGTCATAGATTTCAACATTTCAAACAAATATTAAAGTTTTAAAAAAGTAAATTTGTTTACATATGATATTCTAATGGGTAAAAGAAAAGATTAGATAAAGGTAATTATAGAAAAAATCTGATGAACTAATTGTGCGATGTAGGTCTCAAATCTATATCAAAACTTCCATCTCGAAAGTCTTTCATTGTTTTTGTACAATAACCGCAATTTCTTTCAAGTTTTAATGCAATACACAAATTAACATGTTTTAATAAAAACACAAAGAAAGTATAGTTAATCTTATATCCATCTAAGCTAAAAATATTATTTGGAAAAAAGCAAAAAATGGATACAGACTAACTATAAGAGAAAACCAATGAAGTTAATGGCCCATGCAGGTCTCGAACCTGCGACCTTCGCGTTATTAGCACGACGCTCTAACCAACTGAGCTAATAGGCCACACATTTTAGCCTTTTAAAATAAGTTAGAAAATGTAAAATAAACAAATTAATTTAAAAAAACATTCTATTAGAAAAAAAGGTATTAGATACTGACTTTTCTTAATGCAGGTCTCAAACCTTTGTCCTACACATTAGTACAAGGTATTTTTAACCAACTAAGCTAGTAAGCCAAACATTTTTGTATTTTAAACAGATGTTGAGGTTATAAAATAGTAAATTTGTTTAAAATTAATATTCCATTGGAAAAATGAAAAGTTTGATAGAGATAGGAGAAAAACGATGAAGTGAATGGCCTATACACACGTTATAGCACGATGGTCGAACTAATTGTGCCATGTAGGTCTCAAATCTATATCAAAACTTCCATCTCAAAAGCCTTTCATTGTTTTTGTACAATAAAAACGCAATTTCTTTCAAGTTTTAATTCAATACACAAATTAACATCCATCTAAGAGAAAACCGATGAAGTTAATGGCCCATGCAGGTCTCGAACCTGCGACCTTCGCGTTATTAGCACGACGCTCTAACCAACTGAGCTAATGGGCCACATATTTTAGTCTTTTAAATAAAGTTACAAAATATAAAATAAACAAATTACTTTTAAAAAAACATTGTATTAGAAAAAAAGGATTCAAATACCGGCTTTTGTTAATGCAGGTCTCGAATCTTTGTCCTACACATTAATACAAGGTCACTTTAACCAACTAAGCAAGTGAGCAAAATATTTGGGTATATTAAATAGATGTTAAGGTTATAAAATAGTAAATTTTTTCTAAAATTAATCTTCCATTGGAAAAATGAAAATATTTGATATTGTAACATCCCTTTATAAATTCATATATGATCACGTCTTAAATCAATGCCAATATTCATTTTGAATCCAAGAGTAAACCTTGCTCATATGAAATTATGAAATAATAAGGCAGCAGACACGTAACTCATTTATTCATACAAAGCATACGTCTTACCTCAATCAATAATTACAAGAACCCCCATTTTACCAATTCCTTATGTTAAATTAGCTTAACATCAACACTTAGTCATTTAAACTCACATATATTCGAACTGATACAATTGCACAATTACATAACTGATACACCACATAAGACACAATCAAAGTTATATACGTATTATGTATACCCCCGCAATCCCATTACATTTAAAGCATGATTATCATGTTCCCATACTTGCCCAAAACCCATCATTATCATGCAACACTCGGTCATAGTGATATCATCAATAGTGGTCGTTTTCACACACTTATAACATCAAACATTCGAGCCAACATATATAGATTTATATATTCAACATAGCTCAACAAGTACTACCAAAATGATACTCATCAATCACGAATCTATTTATATTATATATATATATACATATATATATATATATATATATATATATATATATATATATATATATATATATATATATATATATATATATACATTCACCAATCAAGGCCATACCAACACTTAAGCACACTTAAGCATCCATTACTAATCATACTCTTAGGAAATTCAAACCAACAATCATGAGTAAAATTTATCTCTAGCTACAGACCTCCAATTTGTTGGTATCGCGTAGCGGAATGACTAGTTAGTGGTCAAAAACCAAGAGGGGGTGAATATGATTTTTATAAAACATAGCAGGTTTAAAAAAATTTCTCAAAGTTTTACTGATTAACTTAAAGTCACAATTACTTTAAATGCAAGTGCAGATAAATAAAGAGTTAATGGAAGAAGATAAACACTGATATTTATACTGGTTCGGATCAAAAGACCCTACGTACAATTGTTAATCTCTTAAACAAAGAGATTAACTCAATCACTATGATAGTCAGATTATAAACAGATTATAAAAGAGTAAAGGATTAGAGAAAACCTCTCTTGAACAACCACAAGAGATGAACAAAAATTTTCCCTGAGTCACACAGAGGATGACCAGCTTTCTTAGCAACAACAAATCACTTAATCTTCTTAGAACTTACTTAGAAAAGCTATTTTTCAACAAATCGCTCACCTGCACTAGGTTTTTCAAAGCTATTTTTAAGAATCTGATAGAGCACCACTTTACAGTCACAACACAAGAACTTTAAATCTTAAAAAGGTGGTTTTGAAGTTGAAAACTGAGTTCTATTTAAAAAGATTTTTGAAAGTCGAGTTAGAAATGAAGAGTTTAGCTAAAACTGGCAAGGATAATCGATTACCACTTAAGATAATCGATTATTCTAATGGTTTTCGAAAACAAAATTTTGCAGTGGTAATCAATTACCCAAAATGGCAATTGATTATCTCATGTACATTTTTGAACAAATAATTTTATAACTGCCAGTGGTAATCGATTACCAGAAATGGTAATCAATTATTTTGAGTCGTTTTTGAAGAGCCAAGTTATAATTGCCAGTGATAATCGATTATCATTCATGGTAATCGATTATCTTAAGTAGATTTTCGAAAAATAAAAGTTTTGAGTTGGTAATCGATTATCATAAGTTGGTAATCGATTACCACACTGATTTTTGCGAAAATTTAATTTTTCTCATAGGAGTTGTAAGCTGGTTGTTGTTCTAACAATCTTACATCTAACTAGAGAAAGTTAAGCCTATAACAATAAGAACTTTAAATATAAAATGTATTGTCTTCAATACCTTCAAGTATTTTCTTCAATATCTTTATCATCATCAAAATCTTTATAATCAATCTTCTTCTTTTGTCAACACAATTCAAATATCCACAGTGCAAAGTAAAGAACAACATGTTATGGATTACTTGTCAAAATTTCACCTAAATCGAACGGTTAACAAATCAGGAAACACAATTTTACGAAAACTGCGCAGACCAGAAAAATCATAGTCGCCCAACGACTAGATCTTGCCACCCAACGAAACAAGACCAGAGACCTAGCGCCTAGCAGTAGGAAACCACCGCCCGACGGCCCCTGCTACGTGAAAAATCCGAAAACAACATTTTTTTATGAGAAGATAGCCATTCACAGCTCCAAAGCATCTAAATATGTGATCTACTCAGTCAATTTATAAAGCACATGTACAAAGAGATTACATAACTCCTCAAAACACCAAAACATGTCACAAAAATCAACCACAATTGCAAAACTGGGAAAGTTAAGTTTGCGTCGCCTGGCGGTTTCGTCACTTGACGGTTTCGACCCTATCGCCAGGCGGTTCATCACTAACCTAGAAAACAACACAGAATTCATGCATTGCCTGGCAGGCCTTCAATGCCGCTAGGTGATTTCTGGAAATTTTCCAGAAATGCGAAAATAGAGTACATTTTGATCAAGCATTGGCATCACAGTCACGCATTATGCCACGAAAACATCGTAAAATAAGTATACATATAAAGGAGCTCCCCTAACCTGGTCTCCTTACTCAAGTGTGCAAAATGATAGAGTTCCTTCTAGATTCCCAATTACCTCCCTTTGATACCACTCTTATGCCTTGCAGCAAGGTCTTCTTGATTCCAATCTACTTGTTCAGAAATCCTTCCTCACCGTACTCACAATTGACAACCTCAACAATGCACCCTCTCCCTTCCAAATGGCCTCTTAACTCATTTTTAATTGAGTTTAATGTAAAAAATGAAAATCACTTAATGATGGGTGTAATTGCCATTCAAGAACCATTATGATATGGTTTTCCAGCTCTTTTGGCTGCCCCCTCTTACGGCTAGGGTTTCTGACCCTTCCCATCCATGCAAAAAATAATTTTAGCAAAAAGGAACCTTATTTCACATAAGTCAAGGTTCAATCACACAATCACACCATTGTCAAGTCAATGAACAATCATTCATCCAATTCATGTTTCATGATAATTCCTATACATCTAGGAATTTATAATCACTCATCATGATCAAGCATATAATTAAAAATAACAAACTATTAAAATAACATACAAAGGACTCAAACTCAAATCCTCTCACATAACTAAGTACTATCAACCACTTGAAGTAGTACTATTCCTCATCATAAATCCCAACATTAAATGTCATAAAGGTTCCCACTACCCGCATTTATTAAATAATCATTTATTTAATTATTTAAATTTCTCGGGTCTTACAAATACAAATAGGAGAAAAATAACGAAGTGAATGACGTATGATTTGTGTATTGAATTAAAAATTGAGAGATATTGCAGGTATAGTACAAAAACAATATAAAACTTTCAAGATGGAAGTTATGATATAGATTTGAGACCTACATGGAACAATTAGTTCATGGGTTTTTTCCTATAATTACCTTTATCCAATCTTTTTTTTTTCCAATGGAATATTATATGTAAACTAATTTACTATTTTAAAACTAATATTTATTTGAAATGTTGAAATGTATGACCTTTTAGCTTATGTTGTTAGACCATCATGCTATAACGTGCAGGTCAATGTTCAAGAACTACATGCGCCATTGTGTTCATCACTTTCGTCTTTTTAAAAGTTAGTATCCAAGTTGGAGACCTGCATAGGCCATTCACTTCACCAATTTTCTCCTATATGTATCAAATCTTTTTATTTTTCCAATGGAAGATTATTTTTAAAAAATTTGCTATTTTATGACCTTAATATTTATTTAAAATAGCAAAATGTTTGGCTTACTAGCTCAGTTGGTTAAAGTGACATTTTTTTTAAATGTGTAGGACAAAGGTTTGAGACCTACATTAGGAAAATTCAGTGTCTGAATCCTTTTTTTTCAATAGAATGTTTTTTTAAAAGTAATTTGTTTATTTTAAAATTTCAAATGTTATTTAAAACACTAAAATGTGTGGCCCATTAGCTTAGTTGGTTAAAGCGTGTGAACCAGCAACCTTTCCATTATTAGCACCACACTATGACAAACTAAGTTAATAGGCTATGCATTTTAATTTTTGAAATACAATTTGGAACTATAAAATAAACAAATTAGTTTTAAAAAAATTGGAAACAAGGGAATCATCATATGTGTTGAGTCTTCAACCAAAATCGGATACTAACTTATGAAAAGACAAAAGAGATAAACACAATTGCTCATGCAGGTCTCAAACCTTTGAACTTCGCGATGATTTATCCAATTGAGCTAATAAGCTATACATTTCAACGTTTTAAATAAATATTAAAGTTTTAAAATAGTAAATTAGTTTAAAAATAATATTCCATTGAAAAAAAATAAAAGATTGGATACAGACTAATTATAGGAAAAAATGATGAAATCTATATCATAACTTTCACCTTGAAATTTTTGTAGTCTTTTTAAAAAACACTCAAGATTTCTATCAAATTTTAATTCAATACGCAAATTAATAGGTTCTGTTACATTGGCTATATATTGTCTATTATATATTAAAATAAACAAAATCTCAATGGCCCATACAAGTCTCGAACTTGTGACCATCACATTATTAGCATAATGCTCGAACCAACTAAGCTAATAAGCCATACATTTTAATGTTTTAAATACAATTTAAAACTTTAAAATAAACAAATTATTTAAAAAACATTTTCTGGGAAAAAAAGAAAAAGATCGAATGTATCGAACCTTCAACAAAAATACAATACTAACTTCTGAAAAGACAAACGAGATAAACACAATCGCCCATGTAGGTCTTAAACCTTCGACCTTCACGATGTTCTTACCAACTGAGCTAATAAGTTATGCATTTCAATGTTTTAAATAAATATTAAAGTTTTAAAAAAGTAAATTAGTTTAAAAATAATATTATGTTGGAAAAATAAAAGATTGGATACAGACTAATTGTAGGCAACAACGACAAACTCAACTAAGCCATGCAAGTCTCAAACCTGTGACCTTCGAATTATTAACACAACGCTCTAACTAACTAAGCTAATAGACCATGTGTTTCAATGTTTTAAATATAGTTTAAAACGTTAAGGCTTAAATACTCATTTAGTCCCTATTTTCGTTGCTTTGGTTCAATTTGGTCCTCATTTTGGTTCAATGTTCAATTAGGTCCTAATTTTCGTCAATTTTTTGTCAATTTGGTCCCTTTTGTTAATAGTGTTTAAATAGTTAACGTCAGTGAAGAACAATGCATGCCATGTGTCCGCTCTGTTTTTTTATTTAATTTTCTTATTCCTTTTAATTTTTTTAAAAAAAATTTCATGTGTCAAATCACCATTGTGTCACGTGTCAATGTCAGTGCTACAAGTCAGTCAGTTTGTGGTTGTGTTATTTTCTTTTGTCCATTTTAGTTCCTATATTCGTTACTTTTTGTTCAATTTAGTCCTTATATTCGTTATTTTTATTCAATTTAGTCACAATTTTGGTTAAAATGGAACAATTTATCCCTTCTAAATTGAGACTAAATTTAATTTTTTATAAATATTATACGGATATTTTTATTAAAATTAACATTTTTATTAATTATTTTTTAAATTCAATTATGAATTATTAGATTTAATTATAAATTAAATATAATTCTTAAATTCAATTGTTAAATAAAATATAATTATTTAAAATATTATTAGAATATAATTATTAAAAGTTCGTTATTTTTTTCCTTTTGTTACTAAGTATTTCCCAGTTTTCCTGAACACTTATACACACCAAAATTCTATAAAATTCATTAGGAGTTAGTGTAGATGATATGATATTTTTGGTCCTAACATCATATTGAGCCATTCTATTTTCCTTTGTAGTCCATTCCAAAAAGGGCTTAGGTTCCTGCACATAATTAACATTAATAACAAGAAAAAAGGAAAATTAACAATAGCATCTCAAACACCTTTATCAACGACCTTCAAAATTATTTGCATTCTCACTTTCCAAAAAGGATAATTTTCCCCAACAAACAAGGGGTCGTTAATCGAAGCACCCTCAGCAAAAGTTTAGTTTTGTCCCATTATTTTTAAACTTATTTTGAAAAAATGTCAAAGCAAACTCTAATATCAATTGTTAGAATTGTGCAACGTAATATTTGTTGATGGACAAAAACCAAGAGAAGGGTGAAATGATTTTCTGTTAAAGATTGAAACTTTAAACTTTTTCCCTTAAAAATCAAGGATTTATAAAAGCCTCTACTTAATTTTAACTTAGCAATAACAACACTAAAATAAAGAGTGTAGGGATAAGAGAAATTTACATAGTAGATTTTACATTGGTTAAGATCAAAAGATTATATGTCCAGTTGTTAATAAACTAAACTAGAGTGATTAACCAAACATTATATCAAGCTGAAAATTACAACCACTAATCAGTGAAACATGCAATGAACAATTTAAGATATTGAAAGATCACACTTCTCTTCAAGAACCACAAGATATGAAGAAAATACCTTCCTTGAAGCCACGAGGAATGAACACCTCCTTTTAATCACACAAAGGATGATCATCTCCTTTTAATCCTACAAAGGATAAAGAACCTCTCTTGGGTCACACAAGAGATGAAAAAACACCTTCCTTAAATCCATAAGAAATAAACACCTTCTTTGAATCACATAAAAGATGAGCAAGCTTACAAACCCTAGCAAACAACAAGACCTTATCACTCAAGAGTCACACTTAATGAAATTTTAGCTACTCATAAGAAATAGGTTAACCAAAGCTTGTGACAAAGCTATTTTACTAGCTTATGTACTTGAAAACATAGAGCTCTGTTAAATTTTATAGAAGAAAACTGTTTTGGACTAGTTCAAAAACAACCCAATTTGAAATTAGGTTAGAATATGAAAAATCAATCTTAAAAACAATCAGAATAATCGATTATCACAAATAATAATCAATTATTCTAGTAGCATTATGGGAAACAAATTCTCTAGGATAATCGATTATTACTAGGAATAATCAATTATTCCAAAAACTTTTCTCGAGAGTCATTTTTCATTGAGATAATCGATTATTACTAAGAATAATTGATTATTCTAGTGAGTATTGAAAAAATAAAACTCTCTCGGTGTTTAAGAGCTTTGTTGCTTGGGTTTTACCTTTTGACTTGTGACCCTCTTGAATCCAAGCATTCTTTAAGTTTTTAACATTTTACCATAAATTTTACCATAAATCATCATTGAATCTAAGTATTCTTTAACTCTTCAAAATTTCTCCATAAATCATTATCATCAATAAATCTTCAACTCTTCTTCATTTATTATCACCATCAAAACTTTACTTGTCTTTAAGATTGAGATTAACAAATTCAGGTTCTTATTCTTTAATCAACAATTTCCCCTTCTTTTATGATGATAAAAAATGTCTTGAAGTCTTTTTGTGATTTCTTGCACTTAGAATTCTTTGAGATTCAAAATAAATTGTTAAGCATATAACAAGTTTAAATCACAAGTAATCAACCTTAAACCTTAAGATGTTAAAATTATTTTCTCTCCTTTAATAAAGGCTTTAATAATGGAAGTCTTTAGGTGAACTTACCCTCTTATGATGGGATCGAAACCTGATAAATTTGGGTCGATTATAACTTTTCTTTTATGATGTTATGGCAGGTGCACAACTTCTAGTGTTTGAGTCAATGTATAAATCCAAAATCGAGTCTAAAATGTTTGTGTTATACTTTTTTTATTATGTGTTTTTTGTTGATTTTGATTTTAAAATGTTCAAAATTATTATTAGCTTATCTTATTTTTTGTGATTGGTTGTAGTTTATTTGTTTGCAATGTTATACATGAACTAGTATACTGACCCGTACGTACGCACGGAACGTATTTGTTTTATTTTGTATATTAAATAATAAAATAGTGAAAGTATTGTAATGAAATATTATGAAAATTAAGTTATATTATTATAAATGTTGTTATTCAAGTAATGAAATAGTAAATCTAAGTGATGCAATAATAATTTCAGTTTTAAATATAATAAATAGAATTGATATCATAGTATAATATAGTCAATTGAGCGAACATTTTTTTACTTTTTTTTATTTAAAATTTTTTTAGAATAATAATATAATTGCTATTATATTTATTTAACCATTAAAAATACTAATATTAATATTAATATTAATATAAATTATAAATTATAAAAATTTAAAAGATTAAAACTCTATTTAACAAAAGTATTTAGTATAACAACAGTTTTTATAATTGGAAAAAGCACACTTATAATAATAACACCATTATGAGTAGTAATAATAATGATAAAAATAATAATGATACCAATAATAATAATAATACTTATGCTATAAATATTAGGTTAAAATACTTATTTGGTTCAGGTTTTTGTTGAAAAATCTCAAATAGGTCCTAAGATTTTTTTTAGTCTCAATTAGGTTCATATTTTTGAAAATGTGTAACAATTAGGCCCATTCCGTTAGTATAGAGTTAACGATGTTAAAGATGTACCACGTGTCAGCTCCACATTTTTTTGAATTTTTTTTAAATTTTTTTAAATTTTTAAATTTTTTTTTTTGAATTTTTTGAATTTTTTTTTGAACATTATTCATGCCACGTGTCACGTCAGTATTGTGCCATGTGTCAAGTCAGTAAGGTGACACGTGTCAAATAATTGTCTGAATCTCAATTTGGTCCATATATTTGTTATTTTTATTACATTTCAGTCCATTTTTTTAAAATTTTTTAAATATATTTATTTTAACTTTTTACAAAATTGTTTTAAAATTTTATATTTAAATTTATAAAATTGTTAATTTTAAACCAACTCTAACATTTGTATAAAAATTATTTAAAACAATTTTGTAACAAGTTAAAATAAATATTTTAAAATTTTAAAACAAATAAAAAATAAACTTAATATTATTAAATTGTTTAATAAAAATATCATTATAAAATTTATATAAAAGTTAAATTTGATTTCAATTTGAAAATGATGAAATTGAAAATTAAAAAAAAATGGACTGAAATATAATTAAAATAACAAATATATGGACCAAATTGAGATTCAAACAATGACTTGACACGTGTCACCTTACTGACTTGACACGTGGCACAATATTAATGTGACACGTGGCATGAATAATTTTCAAAAAAAATTCAAAAATTCAAAAAAAAATTAAAAAATTCAAAAAAATGAGAAGCTGACACGTGGCATATCCTTAACACCGTTAACTCTATACTAACGGAATGGGCCTAATTGTTACACATTTTCAAAAATATGGACCTAATTGAGACTAAAAAAAATCTTAGGACCTATCTGAGATTTTTCAACAAAAACATGGACGAAGGGAGTATTTTAACCTAAATATTAATATTAATATTAATATTAATGCTAACACTAAGGCTAATGTCAACTATAATAATTTATAATTATATACAAAGATATACATTAACAACAAACAAATAAAAATGACAAGTAATTGACATACGATCCCGTAGTAAATTAATTTAAGATGTGTGTCTAACTATAATAATAATAATAATAATAATAATAATAATAATAATAATAATAATAATAATAATAATAATAATAATAACA
>Ga0214542_1009381_pt1 | contig 15234 bp, 10 predicted proteins | sample CNSS1metaG_FD_160096 | JGI IMG/M metagenome (GOLD analysis project Ga0214542, IMG submission 160096) | Root nodule microbial communities from cowpea collected in UCLA plant growth center, Los Angeles, California, USA - CNSS1 | ecosystem: Host-associated > Plants > Roots > Nodule | place: USA... | reverse complement strand
GAGCTACCCAATCTGATGATGAGCACTCCACTCCTCCTACTCCAAGGTCTCCAAATCATGAAAGCCATGGAAGAATTGAAGCATGGTTTGAGGATCATGAGGACAACATTCAAGTGTTCCTCATTGAAATAAATAGAAAGCAAATAAGCATTCCTAAGGTGCTGAGGTTCTCATGGCTAAGGGCTGAAGGCTTTGAGAGCCTATTCCAACAACTAAAGCATCAAAAGTTGAAGTCCTTCTTTGAACTTTTTGGGAAAATCTATCCAGACTTGGTAAAAGTGTTTTTCACCAACTTGGAGTTCAAAAATGTTGTCCTACTGTCCAGCATCAAGGGTGTTCAAATGGAGATCAACAAGAGAGCTTGGAAAGATGTGGTTGGACTCAAACCAAGGGGTGTGCAAGTGAGAAAAGGTGAAACTGGGGCTGTTCTAGAATTCAACAAGATGCAATATTATGGCCAATGCTTGAGAAATCCCATTGCTGAAATCAAACACTTCCATGTTGGTGGTCTCAAGGTGGATCAAAGGTTACTTGGTATGATTGTCACAAAAATCCTTGTTTCACGTGGTAGCAACCATTCAACATTGAATGAGGGAGATTTGATACTCATGTACTGCATTCAACACAACATTCAAGTGGATTGGATCTATGTTTTTCCTGATCACATGCTCAAGGCCAAGAGGCTCACGGATTTTTGGGAAATGGATGGACAACTACTGAAGCTGTTGTTGGTGGTGCACATGACCATGAAGTCGGTCCAAGTGGTGTAAACCAAGAGGAAGAACCAACTGTTGGACCTATGGACTTAATTACCTACAACCCTTCAAAGGATAGAGGCCTTGTGTACTCACATTTTGAGAGGATGGTGCTGAACCAGCTGCATAAGCTCAATGTGTCTTAACATGAACATCACAACTATTGCAATGAGAGGTTCAATGAATTGGATGGCCAAATCCATGACATCCATGATATGCCCCACTCATTCCAGACCAGAAATGATCCTCAACATGACTGAGTGTGGTGGTTGTTTAGGATCATGCATTGCATCCTTGTGTCTGTGATTTTATAGTTTGAGTTCTGTCTGTTTCAGTTGGTTGTTTTTCATTTCAGTCGGCTGATTGTATCAGCTTTATGCATCTGTTTTTTGTTTGATGAATCTAAAGGGGGAGAAAATTGGAAACATTGGAAAATGGATAATTGATCACATTAAACTAAGCATTAAAATTGGAATCAATAATCAAATATGAATTTGAACCCACATTATTGATAGGGGAGCATGATCACAGTTGTATACTTGCTAGCTTGTGTGTATTGTTGTTGTAAATGTTTTTTAGGTTCACAAGCTTCAAGCTAAGGTTTTACTTCATCAATTGGTGGTATCCAACAAATGGAAGCATTTTGTAATGGAAGATAGAAGAAGATAGATGGAATAGAGGTTGGCTTCATCAAATCAGGCGGAGATTGTTGACATGAGAAGCCAAGGTGGTTTTCTTCTTGAAGATTTGATGAAGATTGAATGAAGCTCTTTTGAATTGTCTTGAAGCCATTACCATTGGAATGAAGCCTACATTGATGAAGGAAAGGAGATTTGATGATATCCATGGTGATCAAGGCTGAAACGTGTGCTCTCCATGTAGTTACATCATTAAGAAAGTGTATTTGTTGTTTGTAATTCATGTTGTAGACCTTATAGCATTAATTATATGTAGTTTGGTCTTTAATGTGTTTTTAATCTATTGAATTTCGTAACAGTTTGACTATTTAAGCTGTGATTTTCGAAAGAGAGGTTTGTTGATCATTTTAGAGCACGATTTGGTTCTGGAAACTTGTGGAAACTCTCTCCTTCGTGATCATAGGTGGAAACTCTCTCAATTCTTGGAGCTTTTGGCTTGGTTTGAAGCTTGGAGAAAGTGGTTTGTGGTAGGCTAGGTTGTGCTACCACTGAGGTTTGATCTTTCTCAAGCTTTGTGTGTGTGCCTGGTGGTTTTCCAGGTCTGTAAGACGGTTCTCGCTGTGCTGGTGTGATTCTTGTGTGATTCAAGAGTCTTTTGTGGTGTTTTTGCATATTTTGGAAGTGTAAGGGTGGATACTTTGTAAAACTTTTGAAATAGTGCAAAGTCAAGCTAAGGTTGCCTTGACAAACTGGATGTAGCTCAGGTTTGAGTGAACCAATATAAAATCTCATGGTGTCCTCTCTTCTCTAACCTTTCTCTCTTGCATTTTCATTTTAAAGTTTCAAGAATTTTTGCTTTAATAATCTTTTTCATGTTCTTGCATGTTTTCATAGCATCTGCAACATTGAGCATGTTTGTATAATCATTTGGAACTGGTCTTGATCATTCTTGAGCATTGTTTCTGGTTTAAAATTCAAATTCGCATTTCTACATTTTTCCCAGTATTTCAGTCGACTATTTTTCTGTTTCAATCAATTGATTATACCATAACATAATTTGTTTAGTAAAATCAATCTATTAACTCTATTTTTGATTGATTGAAAGTGTACAGTTGAATACTGTTTGCATCCTAACTTGGTGATCTATTTTGATTCAATTAAAGGTGGTTTTTAGCTTGCAAAGATAGCCTAAATTTTTAAACTAGCCAATTCAACCCCCCTTCTTAGCTTTTCAACCATTTCAAAACTAACAATTAGGTGTTGTTGTTGTTGCTAAGAACGTTGATCATCCTCTATGTAATTCAGAGGAAGTGTTTATTCATCTCTTGTGTCTTCAAGAGAGGTGTTTTCTAAACCTTTACTTTCTTAATCTGATTGTAGTATGATTCTGATAGTGATTAAGTTAATCTTTTTGTTTAAGAGATTAACAAATGGACATAGGATCCTTTGATTCGGACTAGTATAAATATCTATGTTGATCTTCTTCCCTATACAAAGAAATATTTTTTAGTTATAATATATTTAATCTCTTTAAATTTATAAATCCCTTCAATTAAAATTTTGACATCGAAAAATATTTTTAAATACAATTTATATTTTTTTAAAACTATAACTAGATACTTGTCCACGATTTGTGACGTACTCTCCAAATTAATACTTTTTTTTTTTGTTTTTCTTTGATGCAGTATGAATATTAAAGCAACAATTAATTATTTTCTTCGCTAATGTTTTTATTTTAAAAGTTATTAAAAAAAGGCCAACACTTAAAATTAAAGAAACAAAGTCATTCAAGTGAATGTTTCAAATCTATGATGTAATTTTCATTAATATTTTCTTAAGTTGGGTACTGACTAAAGTGTAGTTCCTTGTATAATAATCGTATGTATAAATTTAGAAAACCTAATATCATCATTATGTTTTAGCCTTTACTTTGTGCATAAGGAATATTCATTAAAATAATTGAAGAAAGTTTGAAAAGAGCATCAAGCGTTTGTAGTCCAACGGTTAGGATAATTGCCTTCCAAGCAATAGACCTGGGTTCGACTCCCGGCAAACGCATTGAAAGATTATAAATTAGCAATCGGGTTCATCATGTTTTAATATTTTTGTGTGGAATTGAGTTCCTAAGATTAGAGGTGTAACAATTATATTGTTGTTTTGAAACCTTGTATTATTTGGTTCAAATGGCTCTTAGTCTCATGAAGAAAAGTGACATAAAAACAAAGTTGGCTAACATTTTTGTATCAAGAAGGTTTTGACAAAGTATCCATTAGGCCCGAATTTTTGCAAAAGTGCTATAAATTATTAGTTGCCAAAATGTAAGTATAAAAAAAGATCAACATTTAAGGTAAAAATTTCACTAAAATTAAATAGTTTAAGACTTCAAAAAGGTTGCCTTATTTCATATAACATTAACAAACTCTTACATTGCACATCTAAAATTTGTTTTGAAATTTTACGTAGCCTAGAAAAAATTTAATCTTTAAATGTGTTTTTATTGGGTTTTTCTTTTCCTATATGTCATGAGCTAGAATATTTATTATAACTCGTCAATGTCAACAAGGCCAATACAAAAAAGAAATAAAGAAACATATAATGCTATTTTAAATTTAAAATTATTTATGAAATACATATAAATATATTCCTTTTAATTATTAACATTGATCCTCTTTTGTTAGATTAAGCTTAAATGTTCCATTCAAAGCACAAGTGAATATGCGGAACAAACATTTTATTCAATTCTTGGAAGAAAAAGCATAGGAGAGTACATTATTTCAAAACTATTGTACAAGATTTACATGGATGAAATGACAACTCAAAAGGTATCCTGCCTCATGATCACACAGGAAGATCAGTTGCTATGGCACAAAAAGTGTGACCACATAAGCTTGTGACTGCTCTAAAGCTAAAGAAATAATGCCTCGTAGGAGGCTTGCCATATATGTCCTTCAAAGACAATCTTCTATGTGAATCATATGTCAAGGGTAAGCAAGCTAAAAGTTCTTTCAAAAGCATAAATGATTTTTCAACACAAAGCATATTGATCTATTCTGTCCAACAAGAACTAAGTCTCTAAGTGACATACGATATGGTCTAGTAATTGTTGATGATTATACTAGATGGACTTGGGTTGAATTATTAAGAAATAAAGATCAATCTTATAAATTCCTTTTCAAGTTTATTAAGCTAGTTCAAAATGAAAAAGGTCTATCAATTGTTTTTATAAGATTTGATCATGGAGGAATTTCAAAATGAAAATCTTTCTGAACTATTTGAAAGTTTTGGCATTACTCATAATTTCCCAACTCCAAGAACACTGCAACAAAACGATGTAGTAGAAAGGAAAAATATAGCTTTGCAAGAAATGACTAGAACAATGTTAAATGCTAATTCCACACCAAAACGTTTTTAGGCAGAAGTATTAACAAAACTTGTTATTTACAAAATAGAGTTTACTTAAGACCTTTAATTAAGAAGACTACTTATGAATTGTGGAAAGATAGAAACCTACAATTTCATATTTTCATTTTTTTATGTGCAATGCTTTATACTGAATACAAAAGATAATCTAGGGAAGGTGTTCTTCTTGGCTATTTAGAGACGTTCAAAGCTTATACAATATTTAACCTTCATACACGTACTATGGAAGAAGTCTTACATGTGAAACTTAGTGATTGTAAGCTTGATAAGAAATTATCTAAGGTAGAACAATGTTCTAGTTTTAAAAGGTAGGTTACAAAGAATACTATGACATAATTACACTAGTAGACAATCCTTCACCAAACGAGAAAGAAGTAAATGTTGAAAATGACTCATCAGAAGGACTATACACTCCCAAAGAAGAAAAGGAACCCTTTTATCACATGCAAAAATTACCATCCATCTAATGAAATCTTAGGTGATGCCAAGAAAGAAGCCACAAGATGATCAAAGCTTAAAACCAAGAAGCAATGATATCTCAAATGGAGTCTAGAAATGAGGATGAAGCTTTAACAAATGAAAGTTGGATACATGTAATGAAGGAGGAGCTAGGCCATTTGGAAAAGAACCTACGCAAAAATTATCAAAACACAACTCTTTATTTGTTCATAGATCACACATTTTTTATGCTCCCTCTATTGGAGCGATGTTTATTAATAGAGAGCGCTTACATCATTTCTCCAAATAAGTGCTCTCTATTTGCATATTAATACACAACGCTTCTCTAATTAAGCATTGTGAATTGAATATCAATAGACAACGCTTTAGTTAACAAACGTCTATTGGTTGCGTTATTTTTTATAAGTTATTTTATTTTTCATTCATTTAAACAAATGTGTTTTACAATACACATCGATTTGAACAAAAAAGGCTCTTTATTGGGTTGATATTTTTTTTAGAATTTATTTTATTTTTCATTCATTCCTTCTTATTTTAGTGTTATATTTGCATAAAACTTATAGGATAACTAATACAATCAATCAAAGGTCTAACGAAATGTGATTCATAAAAGTATGCATGCATTGCTAGGTAAGTTTTCCTTTAAAGATAGTAAACAAACTACTATAATACACTTATACCAAAATAGTCTAGCAGCCATTATCAAATCAAGTATCTAAGTTGGTATGTCTTTGTGAAGGTGGTAATTAATTTTTATACCCCATGGGTGATCTGATATTGTTCTGTTATACAAAAAGGGGTAAGGAAGTCACCATCTAACTGTGAGTGGTCCACAAGTAATATTTCCAGTGAAATATGGTCATGTGATGTGGGTTAATCGAGACAAGTTATCCCATTTTAGACCACCCTAATATTATTTATGCGTGAAAATATTTTATTATCAAGGTATGTCTTTGTGAAGGTGGTGATTATTTTTTATACCCATAGGTGATCTGATATTGTTCTGTGGTACAACAAGTGGTAAGGAAGTCACCACTTAAATGAAATGAGGTCATGTGATGTGAGTTAATAGAAACAAGTTATCTCATTTTGAACCAACCTAATATTATTTATGCTTGAAAAGATTTTATTATCAAGGTATGTCTTTGTGAAGGTGTTGATTATTTTTTATACCCCATAGGTGGATCTTATATTGTTCTGTTGTACAAAATGGGGTACCACATTCTTTGGTACCGTTGTAATTAGTGACCATGAAGTTGGTATTTCCACATCCCCAAGGACTCATCTACACAACCTTGGAACGAATACCACAACCAACATGGTTAGTTTTCATTACATTATATAGTGTTTTTATTTAAATGAAAAGAACTAATTATTTTAAACGAAACCATGTCCAAGTCTTTGACGTACCAAGCATAGGGTTTTTATTGCTATTAACTTTAGTTGAAAATACTCATGTTTGTGGAAGTTGAGAAATATTGAGGTTAAATATGCATATCCTATATTTATTTATTATAATTTATTATGATGCTAACGTTTAATTAATGTATGACATATTTTATGCAGGAAATAATTTGCAAACAATATCCATTTTTGGATCATTCGGCATGATCAACATGGCATTACCAAACACCTTTTGGGATTATGATTAGTGTTTGTGAATGATATGTTAGTTATGGATAGATTCGTAGTTTTCAAGTATGTTGCTCTAGTATCGTTCACTACAGTGGTGTATGTGATCAAAGGAACTATTATGTCATGATTACTCATGCAGTACGTGATGACCAACCCAATACTTTTTGTACAGGAGCACCATTCAGCTTCATCCATACTTTTGAAAATTGGAATCCCTTGTTTCAGACAATTAAATCATGGTATTCTATTTTTTTGTGGAGGTTAATAAAAACTTTGGTGCTTTAATATTGGCAAAGTTGTGATAAAAAATTAGAAACAACAAATCTCCTAAGTTCACTAGAAATCCTAAGTGATCATCACTCACGCAGTACGTGATGACCAGCCTAATACTTTTTGTACACGAGCACCATTCAGCTTTAGCCATACTTTTCAAAATTGGATTCACCTGTTTCACATAATTAAATCATGCTATTTTATTTTTTTGTGGAGGTAATAAATATCACCATAACATATTCACCGTGGTCTAAAATTATGACATTGAACTATTTTATTTTCGAAGTGCACCAAATAAGTGAACTAGTATATTCATAAAAATGTTGCATAATAAAAAAAAGTTATCACTGTCAATGCATACAGAGAAAAACTTGTTGGTTGTTGAAGCACACAAATTTACATAATTTTTACATAATCAATCTGCACCAATAACATATACAGTGAAGTAAACTTGTAGAATGTACTACCTACTTAAACAACATATTTGCACTAACTCCTACAAATTGCCTTATAACTTCTACTTATATAGAAATGGTTGAAATCTTTTAATAACGCTCTTTCCATGTATATTTTAAGGGTCAAGAATCCATTCACACACATATTGTTGTCTGAAATGTTGGAGCTCCTCCTGTGGCAAAAAAAAAAATCCATAATGGTATGTGATAAAATATCCTTTGCATCAATGTAACAGAAGAGTAAGGGGGCATGGTTTTACCATCAAATCTTTTAAGTCCTTCCCACATATCAAGATACTTTAAGACCAAAATGCCATAATCATGCTTGAATATAGGGAACATAATATTAATCCACACAAACAAAAATAATCTAACTTAAAAGTCTGATTATTGAACTTCTTATCCTTACAAATTTGGTTGTTCAGGAAGATCAACAACGACGAGTTCAAAGGATGCTTTGTCTTGGTTCTTATCACCCATCAAAAGCCACAATAAGTTTTCCAAATTATACATCTGCGTACACTTATAAATAACAAATGACCTCTGAAATTTTAATATCCTCAAAACATATGGCAAAATAGTTATCAAAGTAGTTGAATTACCACATTATTATCTATTTGTTTCTTTTGCCGACACTTGTGTGGAAGAGAATCCAAGACAATAAAGTAATTGCTTTCAAAATTGATTGCATAGAACCACCAGTGTCCATCATAAACAACTTGGGCAAACAACTGGACAAAACTAAAATTAAACACACCAAAGCAATATAAATTAAGTCATTTGATAATCAAACAATGTGCCAAACTCACAATATATGTTGTTAATATTTCCTCATGTGAAACCAAACTGCGTGGTAGGTAATGTCGGTAGTAGTCTGAAGTCCATACACGTCTATTTAATTTCCTCTCATTACAATCGATAATCACAACATTCTACCAAATCAGGTCTACAAATGTTATATGTACACTAACATTTCCAACAAATAGATTAGAGGATTCCACTTACTGTAAACAAAGGATTGAATATTAATCTATTTACTTGGCCAATCAGTCTTTTCTCTTTGTATATGTAATTGCTGGCTGCAAACAGAACAGACTAAAAACACCACGAATCATTATTATATTCGATGACTTTCAAATTAAAATTCAAAGTTCATTGTTTTAGCTGCAAGCATTTACCATGTTATGAATCCAGCCACGAGGATGAAATCCATGATACTCCACACTTCTGTATAATTGCCCATTGATTTCAGCATATAGAAACCTAAAAAAAAATTAACAAATTACAATTATCACACTTAAATTAATGATAAATCTAATAAGCACACCATGACATGGCTTTGCTAGGAAAAATTTGGATTACATACCTTGCCCAATGAGCAGTAGTGACATTCTTGTACAATTAAGCCATATCTATAATCATTGTACTGGTTTGGCCTCTAATGTAAGGGACAATGGCCAAGCACTCAAATTTTGAGCATTCTTTAGTAACACTGGTGTTATCCTCACTTTCACTAGAATGATCAAGCTCTATACACTGCTCAGGTTGGGCAAAGGAATGTGCCACTGAAGGAGTATTGTCACCTTTCCCACCCTCCTTCTGCTGCGAAGAAGAACAAACACTTGGATTTAAATATTTTGTTCACCATGACAACGGTCAAATTCAACTTTTGTTTAGAAATCATCGTGGATATTCATTTCATTTGCTTGTTGACACTACTCTTGGTGAGAAGGAGAACCCCCAACTTGAATAACATCATTTCCTTCATGGCCACGTCCTTGTGAAGGAGAAGCGTCACCTTCATCACACATATTCTGCTGCGAACTAGAACCCACAACTGAATTTAAATTCTTTTCTTCATCATCAAAAGGAGCCTATTCATCTACTGTTGTGAAATCACCATGGACGTTCTTTTCTTCTGCCTATTCACACTAATTTTGTTCAGAGGGAGAACCCCCAACTTCATTAAAATCATTGCCTCTAGGCGCAGAAGGGTCAGCATGACCACTTCCAAAATACTCATTCCGCAAGTTTTAAATTTCAACCTTCATCTCCATTACAAGCCTCTCGTGCTTTTCAAAATTTTATTGTAAAGTCGCATTTTGATTAGAATAACCATCACCGCTGTAACATCCCTAAGGAATATTACTTTGAAAATATCACAAACAATTAAATAAATGAGACTAAATACGATAATATAAAAATTTTCCTCATTTATTTAATTGTTTGTGATATTTTCAAAGTAATATTCCTTAGGGATGTTACAGTTGGTATCAGAGCAAAAGTTTCAAAAATGTTTTGAAAAACATGTTTTGGGGCTTTTGGGGAGTGAGCTTGCTATGTGTGTGCATGTTATTATGTGTGTTTAAATCTAAGGAGGTAAGATTGTGTTAAACTAATGGAATGATGTTTAACAGTTGAATATGTGGCGTATCCAGGCAATGGCATCTAACAGAAGAAGAAGGAATGCTGGCGGTGTTGATGACATTGCAGAAGCCATTCATCGCATGGTAGATGCAATGCAACAACCTATTCCAGCACAGCCGAGAGTGGCCCTAGCACCAGCAAGAGCGCCAACAATAGAGGATTTTCTACGCGATAAGCTCGCAGAATTCACGGGTGGGGCCACCCCAGACGAAGTTGATGCCTGGCTTCGCAAGTGCGAAAAGATCTTTGGAGTGATGAATTGTGCTGACGAGTAGAAGCTGGCCTTTGCTGTGTACCTGCTGAATAATGACGCCGAGTACTAGTGGGCAGGCATGAAACAACAGATGCTGGTTAGGGAGGAGCCAGTAACCTGGGAGAATTTCCGAACCCGCTTTTTAGAAAAATATATCCCAGATACTGTTAAACAGGACAGGGAAGCAGAGTTCCTGGCTCTACAATAGGGAAACATGTCGGTGCAAGAATATGTTAACAGATTTGAGCAATTGGCAAGGTATTATTCCTAGGCAATTACTGAAGAGTGGAGATGCCTTAAATTCGAGCGGGGGCTCAAACATGAGTTAAAGAAGGTGGTCACGCCTCTGAGAGAAAGAAGGTTTCCAATCTTGGTGGAACAAGCCAAGAGTGTACAGTACCTAGAAAGAGGGCCAAACCCAACAAGTCGACATCAGAAGAGTATTGCAAAGACAAGACAGGTGAAGAAACCATATAGTCGACCCCAGACTTCTCAAAGCCCTACGTGTTACTATTGTGGTGGGCCCCATTTAAAGAGGAATTGCCCTCAGATAACCGATGGGGTAGGAGGGTCAGGAGATCGTCGCAAATGCTTCATATGCGACAAGCCGGGCCACTTTGCCAATAACTGCCCGGAGAAGAAGAGTATCGGGGTGAAAAAGCCAACAGCGTCCCCAGCTGAGAGAGCTAGAGCAGCGGGAAGAGTGTTCGCTATGACTTCCACTGAGGCTACCCAGTCAGGTAACCTTATTCTTGAGCCCTGTTCGTTAATTGGCCAGTCAGTTTTGGTGTTGTTTGACTCTGGAGCAACACATTCCTTCATTTCTAATGCTTGTGTGGGGAGACTGAATTTGGTGAAACGTGATTTGGGATGTGAGTTGCTGGTGTCAACTCCTTCCTCATGTCAGGTAGCAACCAGTTCAGTCTGCGTGGGGTGTGTGATGGAAGTGGCAGGTCGTAGATTCAAGGTGAACTTGGTGTGCTTACCTCTGGAGGGACTGGACGTAATATTGGGAATGGACTGGTTGTCCAATAATCACGTCATAATTGATCGTGGACGACACAGTTTGGTATTCCCAGAACATGAAGGGTTAGAATTGATCTCAACTCGAGAAGTCGTGAGAGCGCTGCAAGAAAGGGCCACCTGTTTTTTGGTGATGGCTAAACCAGAAAAGAAAAGCACATTGGAGACGATTCAGAATATTCTTATTGTCAATGAGTACGTAGATGTATTTCCAGATGAAGTACCGGGAATGCCCCCAAGTCGAGACATAGATTTCGCTATCGACTTAGTTCCTGGTGCAGGTCCAGTATCCATGATGCCGTACAGAATGGCACCTGCCGAATTGACAGAACTCAAGAAGCAAATAGAGGATCTACTTAAGAAGAAATTTATTCGGCCCAGTGCGTCGCCGTGGGGAGCTCCGGTATTACTAGTGAAGAAGAAGGATGGGAGCTCAAGACTTTGCGTTGATTACCGGCAGCTAAACAAATTAACAATCAAGAATAAGTATCCGCTACCGAGGATTGACGATCTACTAGATCGGTTGAAGGGGGCAGGAATATTCTCTAAGATAAACCTGCGATCCGGGTATCATCAGATTTTGGTGAAGCCGGAAGATGTACAAAAGACGGCTTTCAGGTCGAGGTATGGCCACTACGAATATGTAGTGATGCCATTCGGAGTAACGAATGCACTGGCCATATTCATGGATTACATGAATAGAATCTTTCGACTTTGGTTAGATAAGTTTGTCGTCATCTTCATAGATGACATACTTATTTACTCAAAGACTAGAGAAGAGCATGCTGATCATTTGAGGGTTGTATTGAAGATACTCAGAGATCATTAGTTGTATGGGAAGTTGTCCAAGTGCGAGTTTTGGCTGGACGAGGTACAATTTCTTGGGCATGTCATATCGGCCAAAGGCATTGCGGTGGATCCGGCTAAGATCGAGACGGTCCTTAAGTGGGAGAGGCCTAAGACGGTGACCGAGGTGAGGAGTTTCCTAGGTCTGGCAAGATATTACAGGAGGTTTGCGGAAGGGTTCTCAAAGAAAGTGAATCCATTGACACAGCTCACAAGAAAAGATCAGCCCTTCTCTTGGACTGAAAAGTGTGAGGAGTGTTTTGAGAACATGAAGAGGTGTCTGACTACTGCCCCGGTGTTAGTGATTCCTGATCCGGAGAAAATGTTTGAGGTGTATTGTGATGCGTCTTATCAGGGGCTGGGGTGTGTGTTGATGCAAGACAAGAGACCGGTCGCATATGCTTCTCGTCAATTGAAAGTACACGAGAAAAATTACCCGACTCACGACTTGGAGCTAGCAACTATTGTATTTGCTCTTAAGTCTTGGAGACACTACCTGTACGGGTCTCAGTTCCAAGTTTTCATTGATCACAAAAGTCTGAAATACTTGTTCGACCAGAAGGAGCTAAATATGAGACAGCGCAGGTGGATGGAGTACCTGAAAGACTACGACTTTAAATTGCTTTACCACCCAGGCAAGGAAAATGTCGTAGCTGATGCATTGAGTCGTAAGAAGATGCATGTTTCCTGCATGATGGTAAAGGAGTTAGAGCTAATTGAAAAACTCTGAAACATGAACTTGGGAATGCAATTTGGTCAAGGGGTCATACAGTGCAGTATGTTGAAAGTTACTAATGACTTCTTGAATGAGATACGAGTGGCTCAGGGGCGTGATACGGAGTTACAACAAATTGTAGGATGGCTGGGTACCGATAAAGGAAAGGATTACCAAATGGGGGAAGACGGAATTCTACGTTTCAGAGGTAGGGTGTGCGTGTCTGGAGGACCCGTGTTCAGGAGGGAAATTCTAAAGGAAGGTCATCTAAGTCGTCTTAGCATACATCCTGGTATGACTAAGATGTACAAGGATTTGAAAGAGTCCTTTTGGTGGAACGGAATGAAATCTGACATGGCCGACTTTGTTGCTCAATGTCTGGTATGTCAAAAGGCCAAAATTGAATATCAAAGGCCAGGAGGTACCCTGCAACCATTGGAAATAGCTCAGTGGAAGTGAGACAATATCTCCATGGATTTTGTGACTCACTTGCCGAAATCGATCAGGGTCATGACTCAGTCTGAGTAATTGTGGACAGATTGACTAAGTGTTCGCACTTCTTACCTATAAATCAGAAATGGTCGATGGATAAACTAGCAGAAACTTATGTACGAGAAGTAGTGAGATTACATGGGGTGCTAGAAAGCATAGCGTCGGATCGAGATCCGAGGTTCACCTCACGGTTTTGGCAATCCTTGCAAGCAGCCCTAGGAACCCAATTAAGGATGAGTTCAGCCTATCATCCCCAGACGGATGGTCAGTCTGAGCGTACTATACAATCGTTGGAAGATTTGTTACGGTCATGTGTGCTAGATCATCTGGGAAACTGGAACGATGTGTTACCTTTGGTGGAATTCACATATAATAACAACTATCATGCTAGTATTGGAATGACACCGTACGAAGCATTATATGGTCGTAGGTGTAGAACACCACTGTGTTGGTATCAGGATGGGGAAGCCCTTGTGCTTGGTCCCGAGTTTCTGCAACATACAACTGGAAAAGTTAAATTAATCCAGGATCAGATGAGAGCCACGCAGAGTCGGCAAAAGTCCTATGCTGATAAAAGAAGGCGGCCATTGGAGTTTGACGAAGGTTATCATGTGTTTCTACGGATTACCCCAACCACGGGAGTTGGAAGGGTTCTAAAATCGAGGAAGTTGACATTGCGGTTTATAGGACCTTATCAGATTACGCGAAGAATTGGGCCGGCAGCCTACGAAATTGCCTTGCCACCTCATCTAGCAAACTTGCACAACGTATTCCATATTTCTTAGTTGAGGAAATACGTTGCAAGTCCAGACCATGTATTAGAGGATGATGATGTACAAGTGCGGGAAGATTTGACCATACCAACTGGACCGGTTCGCATCCTTGACTCTCAAGTCAAACATCTGCGGGGTAAGGAGATAAAGACGGTGAAGGTGCTTTGGGATGAGGCAACTCAGGAGATGACCTGGGAGAATGAGGATCGCATGAAGTTATCCTATCCACATCTGTTTCCTGGTAAGTTTTGTTTTCGAGGACGAAAACTTTTGAAGGTGGGGGGAATGTAAGACCCGAGAAAAATTAAATAATTAATTAAGTAATTAATTGGATAAATATGGGTAAGGAGAACCTTTAAAGTAATAAATGCGGAGTGTATAACGTGGAAAAGTACTAGCTCATGTGGTTGAGAGTACTTCGATTGTGTGAGAGGACTTGGGTTCGAGTCCTATGTATGTTATTTTTGTGTGTTATTAAATTTGTATTATTTTTGTGTATATTAAAACGTGTTGGGGGTTTTTATGATTATTGAATTGTATTGGGTAGTATGAAATATGAATTAGTTGCATTGTTAGGCATTGAGTTGGCATGTGCATGGGTGTGGGTTCAAACCTTGGGAGACCAAAGGAAACTTCATTTTTGTCATTTTTGGTTTTGATTTGAAGTTCAAGGGTTAAGGAAAAGCCCTAGCAGAAGTATCAGTTAGGGGTAGTTGGAAAGCAAGCCAATTAGTGAGCTTGAAAGGTCATTTCCCCTTCTTAATGCAGTTTTTCGTTTAAGGTTTTAACTCACCATTAAAACACCACTAAAGAGCCTAATTGTGAGGGAAGGGAAAGTTTTCTGCAGAGGGTATTGTGAGGTAGACAGAGAGTGCGAAATTCAGTGAGGAACTAAGAGTGTGGGTGGATCAGTGGGGGCTGAATTGAGAGAAGGCAAGGGAGATCAATTGGAGTTCAAGGAAAGAAGTAGAAGAATATCGAAGAAAGCTTTAATCCAGGTTAGGGGAGTTGTTTTGCTTGTATATATATATATATATATATATATATATATATGTATATATATATGTTTT
>Ga0214542_1009372_pt1 | contig 15271 bp, 13 predicted proteins | sample CNSS1metaG_FD_160096 | JGI IMG/M metagenome (GOLD analysis project Ga0214542, IMG submission 160096) | Root nodule microbial communities from cowpea collected in UCLA plant growth center, Los Angeles, California, USA - CNSS1 | ecosystem: Host-associated > Plants > Roots > Nodule | place: USA... | reverse complement strand
TTGATTAAAAGGACTAAATCCACGTATTCCGAAAGATGAAGGACTAAATTGGTCCAAAGTTTCAAAATGGACTAATTCCAAAATTCACTGAAAGTTAAGGGACCAAAAACATATTTAACCCAAAAAAATATTGCTCTTAATATTATACCCTTCTCTAAAAACATAAATTATAAAATGTCCTTTTTTTTACATGTCATGTGAAGAGTGTAAATAGCAAACAGTGGGGGTGAAAATATGTACAAAACATTTAGGCTCATGAAAAGCATGTGATAATTAAAAATAAATTTGATTCTCCCTTCTCTTGTTTTTTTCTTCTTTTCTTTTTTTTTTCTCTTTTTTCCATGGTAGAATTAAAGTTAAAAAACCTACCGTCAATCAAAACATTTTTTTATTTTATTATTTATTATTTTTTTTATATATAATTTTTTTTAACAAAACAAATGCATTTACCCAGACGAAATTGGGTGTTGACAGCTGCCCCTCTTTACTTAGATTTGACTAAATAATATGAAATTGAAATTTTCATATTATCATAGTAAAAGATAAGTAAAGATAAAAACACTAATTTCGTTCGGGTTTCAAAAATGAAATATAGAAGAAAATAAGAGAAAAAAAAAGTCAAACATACTTAAAGATGACCACTCCCAAGGAGAGGGTAACATATCCGAGAGAGAGGAACTCAATGACCATTACCATGTTGAGGGTCCTGATGTGACATAAGAAATTAATGACCATTACCTCGCAAAGGGCCTTGATTTAAAGAGATCGATAACCATTGTTGCGCAGAGGGCCTCGATGTACCAAAAGAAAATATGAACTCGACCATTGCCTCGCAAAGGGCCAATATACCAAAAGAAAACCTAAACTCGACCATTGCCTCACAGAGGGCCGATATACCAAAAGAAAACCTGATGTCGAACATTGCCTCGCAGACGACCGATATATCAAAAGAAAACCTGAACTTGACCATTGCCTCGCAGGGGGCCGATATATCAAAAGAAAACCTGAACTCGACCATTGCCTCGCAGAGGGACGATATACCAAAAGAAAGCCTAAACTCGACCATTGCCTCGCAGAGGGCCGATATTGAAATGAAAGTTTGTAACCCTTCAATAAAGTGGGTCCTTATATCAAATTTACATCTGAAAGTCAAATTGAATTCCATGAATGCATGAATGAAAAAGACTCATATTTGTTCTTGACAAATCATGTGATAAGTGTATACTTGAATCTCTAGATGGAAGAATAATATGAAACCCAAAAAGTTGCCCCAGGTTATATACATGAAGCAAACTAGATGACTTAGATGAATTGGTTTGGGAACCTTATTTAACGTAAAAAAAGTATGTAAAAAACGATGGCAATGCGTGAAAACTTTGAATAGCATAGAAACAAAGTGTAGGAACCTTGGCAAGGTGTGGAAACCTTGACTCATATAGAAACAAGGTGTAGGAACCTTGACAAGGTGTGGAAACCTAGACTCACACAGAAACAAGGTGTATAATCCTTGGCAAGGTGTGGAAACCTTGAGTCACATAGTAAACAAGGTGTGGAAACCTTAGCAAGGTCTGAAACCTTGACTCATATAGAAACAAGGTGTAGAAACCTTGGCAAGGTCCGAAAACCTTGACTTACATAGAAACAAGGTGTAGGAACCTTAGCAAGGTGTGGAAACATAGACTCACATAGAAACAAGGTGCGGAAACCTTGGCAAGGTGTGGAAACCTTGACTTACATAGAAACAAGGTGTGGAAACCTTGAAAAGGTGTGGAAACCTTGGCAAGGTGTGGAAACCTTGACTAAATTAGAAACAAGGTGTAGAAACCCTGACAAGGTGTGGAAACCTTGACTCACATAGAAACAATGTGTGGAAACCTTGGCAAGGCGTGGAAACCTTGACTCATATAGAAACAAGGTGTAGGAACCTTGGCAAGGTGTGGAAACCTAGACTAACATTGGAACAAGGTGTGGAAACCTTGGCAAGGTGTGGAAACCTTGACTCACACAGAAACAAGGTGTGGAAACCTAGACTCACATAGAAACAATGTGTGGAGACCTTGGCAAGGTGTGGAAACCTTGACTCACATAAAAACAAGGTGTGGAAAACCTTGACAAGGTGTGGAAACCTTGACTCAGTTAGAAACCATGATGATTAAAATTAGGTATATTACTATTTTTTTTCATTTTTTTAGAAAGGAAGATTTGACAACCACTCATATGAATGAAGATGAGTTCAATTTGCACAAATATAAATGATACTCTTTGAAATATTCAGAATGCATGACACAAGACAATGATGACAAATGTTATGATATTTCTAATATGGATTTTTTTTTTTTTGATATGTTGATGCATGTTTATGATTCGTGTTCAAATCCAAGTTAGAGACGTAAATAAACTTGTTTTTCTCTTTTTTTTTTTCATTTTTCTAAAACAACACAATGTTGAGGTCGGGGTGTAGGAACCCTCATATGCATGTAAGCATGATGCATGTTATTTTTTTTCCTTCATTTTCCTTTTCTCTCTCTTTTTTTTTTTGACAAAGTCAATTTATTTTCTTTGAATTCATCATATCCATGTGTTTTAGATTTCTTCTTTTCTTTTTCCAAAAAAGACAGATGCCACAAATTCGAAAGTTTAATGTTCATAATAATGCTTAAATGCTTGACCCTTTTCCTTTGTCACACTAGTGCACACGTGCTTGATTTCTTAGGTTGGTGAAAAGTATCAAGGATAGATTTGGAAAATTTTAGAGGACGAACAACCATGCAAGTATGTTGTTTCTCAGTATCTCTCCTCTCTAGAGGTAAATTTTTTGAATGTTAGAGTGAGACACTCGTGAGACACTCAAGGTTGTCCCACTTTGGTATATGGGGATATGAATCTATCAAAACTAAGGACGGGGAATTAATTTGAGAAAAAAAAGTTGCCAACGTTGGTCTAAGGAGGAGAATTTGAACGAAGTATGACTTTTGTCCAGAAGATGTAATGAATATGGAAAGGATTGCCCCAATGGTTTGTTTTTCTTTTGTTTGCTTTTGGTTGGTTTTGCTTTTCAGTTTAGCGGACCTTTCATTTCTTCTTTTATTTTTTTTATTTACCTTGATGGATTCGGGGATAACCATCCAGCACAAGCGGGAACAACTCAACAAATCTGCCCTAGTGTAAAACTCATGTTTATGCTAAGACAATGTCATTAAGACATATCCCTTTTATTTTAGGAATGACGGAAGGCAAGGTTATCAAGCAATGCATGCACAATTTGTTTCAAAAGAAAATGTTCGCCAATTATTTTTTATTTAAACACTCTACCACGAGAAAGAATGTGACATCTTTTATTATTCATTTATTATTATTTTTTTCTTTTTGAAAAAAAACATGAATTTGATGATTTGTAATAAAACAAATGACTCCAAATTTAGCGTTTTGTCTTCATTTATTTTTCTCTCTTTCTTTTTTCATGACACCCTTTTAAGACTTGCTTCATGTAAAAGATCAGAGACCTTGAGTGCTTGAAATTCATAAATGAAAACCTAATACAATTGAGCAAAATCACCATATTGGAAACATGAAAAAAAAATTCATCATTCTGAAAAGTATAAAAATACAATATCATCAATTTTCAAGTATTTTCTTTGATGCTGGATGATTCTTCTGCAAAGGTCAATTGTGCCAAGTCAATTAAAAATTGCACCTTATGTTTAAGACCTAGACATCTCTAAGTGGAATGTCCGATAGCCCCTCTATGATAATCACATTTTGCATCTGGATCATAACTCTTTGGATATGGGGGTCGTACCAGTTTCATGGGACAAATAGCCACTATTTTTTTCTCGAGTAACCATGGTAATAACTCAGTATAGGATACATGAATTAGATTAAAAGGCTTTTGATTATTGGCCTGATTAGGGTTTTGACTCGGATTATGATTAGAATTAAGGTTGCATAGGGATTGTGTAACAAAGTAAGCTTTTCTTTCTTTCTTTTCCCCAGATTGAGACCCAAATTCATTAATATTTGCTATCATAGATGTGCATATTCTTCCACTCCTTATCCCAGCCTCAACTCTTTCTCCGATTATGACAATATTAGCAAATTTATATGAAACAATTCCTACCATATGTTCATAGAATGGATGTTGTAAGGTGCTTAAAAACATGGTTACCATTTCCTTATCACTAAGAGGAGGCTCCACTTGGGCTGCAACTTCTCTCCATCATTGAGCATACTCTTTGAAAGTTTCAACCTCTTTCTTTTCCATGCCTTGTAATTGCAATCTGTTAGGAGCCATATCAAGATTATACTCATATTGCTTTATAAACGCATCCACCATATCCCTCCAAGAGCGAATACGGGCAGGCTCAAGGTGCATGTACTAGTTACAAGCCATTCCAGCCAAACTATCTTGAAAGAAGTGGATTAACATTTTATCATCATGAGCATGAGTTGCCATCTTCCTACAATACATGGTTAAGTGACTTTTGGGACAGGTAGCCCCTCTATACTTCTTAAACTCTGGCACTTGGAATTTTGCTGGTATTACAACATCCGGGACCAAGCATAATTCTGCAGCATCACCCAAGCCATAATTTCCAACTCCTTCAACGACTCTTAATCTTTCCTCCAAGATCTTTAGCTTATCTCTTGCCTTAACATCTTCCGTTATTGCTTCTGACTCCACAATGTGAGCTCCATCTCCAAGTATTACATGAACTGCCTAAGACCCCACCACATTTCCATTTATGGAACGAGGTAAAGGACTATGACTTATTAGTCCTTGAACATGATCTTCACTAATATTTGTATGCGGTGCAACGCTATTCACGTGCCTAATACTAGGCATCACTTGAACTCCTTCCGAATATTCAATTATTGGGGGAGTATAGCCTGTGGGAAGACCACATTGTGGAAAGATTTGAGCCCTCACATTTGCTTGTGTATTAGAATTTTGGACTCTCATTCCATCTTGGTGAGAGGCTCGTGGATAAGAAGAAACCCCTCCTTCTGAGAAGGAATCTAAGATTTCCAATTTACTTTTTATTAGGTTGAGAGCTTCCATCATTTCAGCCATTTGCTCTTTCATAGAATACACACCAGTCTTTAGAGTCATATGAGATTGTTCTAGATTCTCCATTTTCTTTACTATTGCATGAGTCCTATAAGGGTGTCGTGAAATAAGTGTGTTTTTTTTATCAAGACATTATTTTTTTAACCACCAACTGTCAAATGCAAATAATATGAGTTTGCAAATGATGACAACACATTTGTAGATGCTATATACTAGTAAGATGATATGTGAATTAATCGCAACCGAAATCGCAATGGGACGACGAACCAAAAATTAAAATTTGTAAAAACAGAGTTTGGAGTCGTCACCATAGTTATTATAGGGAACTATGGAAAACCATAAAAAGAGCAAGGTCTGCGAAAAACCCGATTTTGGGTCCGGGAGTCGGTTACGCGTGGGGAAGGTATTAGCACTCCATAACGTCCGTCCTAAGACGGTACCTTTAATTAAATGTGCAAAAGTTATGTGATTTTTCAAAATATTTAATTTTTCCCAAAAATATTAATAAAAGAGTGTACAAAAAATAACAAAACTATTTTTTTGATTTTTTGGGCCCGACGAGGATTAATCCTCACTCCTACGTATCTCCATGTGAATGGAGAAATAGGGTTACGTAGTTCTTTTTGAAAAATCTATTTGGAAAATAATTTGAAAATGATTTAATTTGTTTTATAATTTTGAAAATATTTTTATTTAAATTTTAGTATTATTTTAAAATTGGTGTCAAGCGACGCGAGCGGCCGGATAGACACTTGAAATAAATTCTTTTTTTCTAATCTTTTATTTTTTAATTTTTTTAATCATTTATAAATTTTTAATATTTTTTTGAAGTGATTTTAAAGTAGTTGTGGATGTCATTGCGACGTGAGCAACCAAATAGATATAAAAGAGTAAACAAAGAAAGTTATATTTTATTTTTAGATCATCTGTATATATTTTTAGGAAAAAGCAAAAGTCTAAATTGGATATCATGCGACGCGAGCGACAGGGCAGACAATAAAGAAAGGGGAAAAAAAATTTTATGATTAAAAAAAAGAATGAAAATTGAAAAAAATAAAAACTAAATCAAAAGATGGAAGAACTGAGAGTGACGTACCTTAAAAAAAATTCAATATCTCCTCCCCTTTTCTCTTTTCTTTTTTCTTGCTTCCTTTTTCTAATATTTTTGTGTTTGTTTTTCCAATAGAAATAAAAATGAGAGGTGTCTATGTGGGTGGTAATGAGAGAAAAAGAGAGAATAGATAATGTTTTCTTCTCTTTTTTTTTTCTACGCCCTTCAAAATGTTTTTTTATGTTTTTTTTTTGGAAGAGAGATAAAAAAGGTGGTGTGTATGTGGGAGTGGTGATGGGAAAGAATTAGAAAAGTTTAGAGAATATATTCTTTTCGGTCTCTTTTTCATATGACAGACTATGTATTTATATTCACATATTGTAATCTCAATGCAATCCTAGCCTTAATTATAATGAACAATATAAGGAAGGAATTGATCATGATAACAACACATTATAGAGATCAAATCATAGCAAATCAGAGCACAAAATCAATCCCAATTAGTAATATTGATTCTAATTATATGAAGAGATATTTCTTTTAATTATTAGAATTATATCACTAATTTCTCTATTAGAACAAAGGAAGAAGATATTTTGAGTTGTTGGGCTCATGAAGAGGGGTGTGATAAATTAGGCTCTTCCTTCTTTTTTTCCTTTTTTTATCTCTTTTTTCTTTCTTTTTTTTCTAAAATTAAAGTTTGAAAAAAAATTGTTTCACATTTTTTTTATTAACTAAAAACCTTTTTTTTAATTTTTATTTTTTGAAAATAAATTTATTCACCCGGACGAAATTGGGTGTTGACAACTGCCCCTCTTTACTTAGATTTTACTAGATAATATGAAAATTTGACTTTTTCATATTATCGTAATAAAAGATAAGTAAAGATGAAAATACTAATTTCGTTCGGGTTTCAAAGAAAAAAAAGACAAATTTGAAGACAAACTTGACCATTCAAGAGGAGATGGTATGTATCTGAAAGAAAAAAAAAAAACTAGGTGACCATTACCAAGTAGAGGGTCCCAATTTGACACACTAAGTCCTTTTGTTTTTTTTTTTTGTTTTTTTTTTCCTTTTTGAAAAAACCAAATTAGACAAATCCCGTGGAGAGGGTCTATTCAAAAGATTCAGATTCGGTGACCATTACCATATAGAGGGTCACGAGCTGACAAATCACTTTGTTTTATTATCTTCTTTTCTGACTTTTCGAAAAACATATTAGACCAATCCCGAGGAGAGGGTCTATATCGAAAGGAAAGAAATCAATGATCATTGCTTCGTAGAGGGTCTTGATGTAAAGAGATCGATGACCATTGCCTCGCAGAGGGCCTCAGTGTGACATAAGAAAACAATGACCATTGCCTCGCAGAGGGTATTGATGTAAGGAGATCAATGACCATTACCTCGCAGAGGGCCTCGATGTGACATAAGAAATCAATGACCATTGCATAATATATGGTCTTGATGTAAAGAGATCGAGGACCATTGCCTCGCAGAGGGCCTCAATGTGACATAAGAAATCAATGACCATTGTCTCGCAGAGGGTCTTGATGTAAACTTAAGGAAATCAATGATCATTGCTTTGCAGAGGGTCTTAATGTAAAGAGATCGATGACCATTGCCTCGCAGAGGGCCTCGATGTGACATAAGAAATCAATGACCATTGCTTTGTAGAGGGTCTTGATATAAAGAAATCGATGACCATTGCTTCGTAGAGGGCCTCAATGTAAAGAAAGGGAATCAATGACCATTGCCTCGCAGAGGGTCCTGATGTATAAAAGGAGAACTTCAATTTTTTTTCTTGAAGTATGGACAAACACCGCATGAAAAAAATGCCTAAAAGGGAATCAATAACCATTGTCTAACATTTGTGCAACTTACAAAAAAATTGCCATTGCTGGCTTTTTTTTTTTGAAATGATTTTCAATGATTTTGTGGAGTATGATGGATGATTTGATGTGATGATGCATGACATGTTATCATTTTCTTTTTGAACCTATATGATGATGCATACATGGATGCGTGGATGCATGGATGAAATTTTCTTTTTTTCATTTTCATTTTACCTTTATTTTAATTTGAGAGCAAGGAAACCTAGGTTTAGAGGTTAGAAAAACAAATTGTGAGGCCAGACAAAACTGGGTTTAGGGGCCAATGTGAAAACTAGGCTTGGGAGCTAGTATGGAAACTAGGCTTGTGGGACAGTGTGAAAAATGGGCTTGGGGATTAGTGTGGGAACTGGGCTTGGGAGCCAGTGGAAACTGGGCTTAAGGTATATTGGTCATTCATATGAATGAAGAGGACCATAATTTTTGAGAAACATCATAGAAACAAAAATTGTGTATTTTTTTTTATCTAAAACGAAAGGATTCAATAATCATTCATATGAATGAAGAGGGTTTTGATTGGAAAGGTGGAAACTATTTTATTCTAAAAGATGAATGATTCATGTATGAATTTTTCTTTTTGCATTTTTTTGAAAACAATTTCGAATTGATTCCCCATTTCATTGTTATTTTGAATTCATGGAATCATTCTACTTTGGTATTTTTTTACTTTTTCAAATCATTTCTTTGGTCTAATCAATTTACTGACAAACACTTTCTTTTTAATCATTTCTTTTGAAACACTATTTGAATGAAATCCATGAAATTGCCAAGGCTTGAAAAGGCTTGGATGAGGTGATGAAGATTAACTAGGGAGTTGCCCCAATTTGAATTGGTCTTGGGGCACAAAATGTGTTTGGGCTTTCCTAGTTATTAATGGTATGAAGGAAATGATGGGGACTTCAAAAAAATTGCCCCTAGTGTGAGAGCCTAAGATGGTCTTAGGGTGCAAAAGTGTGTTTGACTTTTCCTAAATGAGGATAAAAAAATGACGTGGTCTTCACAAGTTGCCCCTAATGTGATCACAATCTTTATTGTAAATAAAATGCCCCAATTTAGAATGAATGATGGGAATATATGAATTACTATCAAAGTGACTGCCTCAGTTTGGGTTTGGATTGATAAAGATGGATTATGTTAAGGTTGGGTCAAGGTTTAGGCTCAGAGCGGAGGTTATTGTATGAGCAAAAATGGGATTTCATGAAGATTGAATTGAAAGGGGACAACCTAAATTTAACCAGATTGCTTGATTGCCCGTGCTGATTTTGGAGCTTTAAAAACATGTCAACCAAACATAAACTGCCCTAGTGTTTAAAAGAAAATCTCTGATAATATTTTTAATCCTTTTTTTTATAATTTTTTTAGAACAAACCTGTTAGCAAATCAAAATTTTCCTCTAAATTAAAACCTTAGAAAGATAACAACCAATTTTTGATTTGTGTGGACTTTATTAGGCTTGTATCGTGGCCAAGGCTAGGGGTATGGATGTAAATGATAGTAAAGGCCCAAACAAGTGATGTGAGGGTTGTTTCAATCAAGAATCTTTCAATAATGTTTCATTCAGAATTTGTTTGACTTCTTCTTGTTCACCTTTTGCGTCTCTTTTTCTTTTATTTTCTTGATATAACCATATCTTTTTTTCTTTTTCTTTTTGATATTTTTGTATTGGTGAACTACCTTTCGGATGAAACAAACATTATGTCAACCCTTAGTGTGAAGGTGACCCTTGTTTAGAGTAATTTGAAAGGAATATTTTGGAAGGCTCAAATTGGATAGCAAAGGATAATTATTTTTATTTTTATTTATAAAGAAACATGGACACACATCATTTCAAATCATTGTTGTTTTTTTCAACAAAAACTTTAATTCAAAGGAAAATAATTTAGTTCATGTAACAGGATGTCCCTTGTTTTTTTTTCTTATTTTTTGCCTAGATTGTCCTTCAAAGTTGTTAGTCTAGCGAAGTTTTTTTTCCTTTTTTTGTTTTTTTTTATGTTCAGAAAGTTTCTTGAAATCATTTTCAAGTATGTGTCCCCTTTATGATGATCCTCCATGGAAATGAAAACAAGGTTTATGGTGGAAGAGAGATGGATAGGGAAATAGATTTGAGCAATCTCATGCATGCAAGATTAGATGGGTACTTCAAAAGAAATGATAATAAACAATATTTTGTTTCTTTATTAAATCCACTGATTTGACAAAAGAATGTTTTATTATTTTCTCATTTTTCATAAGAAAGATTCCAAGAATTTGGTGATAAGAAAAGTGGGAAACACTTTGAATTTATTTTAGTGCAAATTTTTTTGTTTTGTTTAAATTATGCATATGCATGTTATGTGTTGAAACTATGAACATGGTACCATGGATGACCACAAGATGGAATACAAAGCATGTTTGTGCCTCGCATGGCACTTATTCACATGATATGCTAATGAAATGTATGTATATGGCTAATAATGGTGTGATTGTGATGAATTTATTATTATATACAAGGAAAGGTGAGGGTAAAGGGCGCAAATAGTCTCCCTTTAGTGCCTTTATTTAAAATGGGTTTGATACTTAAAGTTCTAAGGGAAAGTATATGTGCTCACAAGGATAGTTCCCTAATACCTAAATATCAAGGTCACTAGAGCTATGACTCACTTCATGGCATTTCCCACGACAGTTGGTAAACAACAAGAAGTGGGAGTACCAATGAAGCAAACGAACTCTAACTAGAGTTCCCACAATTACCACTTGGGAAGTACATCCACTATGATATTGCTACACAATCCCCTCTAATTCTAAGCAACTCAGACCCGGGTATAGGGCCTCACTCATGTAATGAACAAAATGTGTGTGTGTGAAGGGAGAACACAATGTATACCCAAACCTACACTTGACAATTATTTCAAATACAAAAATAAAGAATAATATACACATATAATTATTCTAAATATAAAAAAAAAGATAAAAAAAACATATACCCAAAAAAAATGAGAAAGAAAAAATATGAAGAAAAACCACATCAATTTTGCACATCCAAATAAATGGTCTGACTCTCTAGCATCCCCAGCAGAGTCGCCATCTATGGCAACCGAAATCGCGATAAGACGACAAACCAAAAATTAAAATTTGTAAAAACAGAGTTTGGAGTCGCCACCATAGTTATTATAGGAAACTATGGAAAACCAGAATATGGAAATTGGGTGTTGACAGAATGCAAAGTAGGATTCTTTTGAAAACTAAGTATATGCAAATATGGACAAAATGTGAATGCATCATATGCATTTGACACTATGAACATGGTTCCACAAATGAAGACATAATATGAATGTAATGCTTATTTGTGCCCCAAAGGGCACTTATTCACCTGACATGTTGATTAAAATGCAACGTATTTATGCAAAATATACAATTAACTTATACCATAAGATGCGTGTTTACTCCTTAAGAGGCCTTTATTCACATGACATGTTTATGCAAAAGTGACACATTTGAAAATTAACTCCTTAATTTTATAAAAAAAGAAAAGATTAAAAAAATATATAAAGAAATAATGTATACTCCCTTTGTATCGTAGAAGGTGTAGAGAAAATCTATTTTCTGGTATATGGGCTTTTACATGATAATTCCAAGGATAGTTCTAAATATTCTCACAGGCCTCTAGAGTTGAGGTCAACCTCGAGACATAATTCACAACGATAGGCAACCTAACAGATGTGGCATGTCAAGAGGAAGCAAACTCTAGATGAAGTCTTCTCAATACTTAAGTAGATCTGAGATCTAGCATAACAATCGTCGAACCTCAACTCTTTATAGCTAACTCAGATTCGGGTATAGGACTTTAATATTAAAATGAATGTACTAGCCTACCATGTGTAGTGTGTGAAGGGAGCAACCTAAGACTAACCAAACCCACATATGCAAAATAACCAGAAAATTCCCAAACAAATATATCAATTGTCTTCTACCTTAGAGTTCAATAATTTCAACAATATAATAATCTAAGGACATTAAATCAAGTAAGGATGACATCTAGAAAACAAAAATAGATAAATATACATGAAGTAAAACAAAAGACAAGGGGAACACAAATGTATAAAAATGACATACATTTTGCACACTCAACTAACAGGATCGACTCTAAAAAACGGTCCCTAGTGGAGTCGCCATCTGTCGCAACCGAGATCGCAGCAGGATGACGAAAATAATTTAAAAAAGGTACAGAGGAGTCGCCACCATAGTTTATTATGAAAAACAAGAGAAAAACCTTAAAAAGAATGGTCTTCGAAACCAAATTTGGAATCGGGAGCCGATTCCGTGTGGGGAAGGTATTAGCACCCCACAACGTCCGTCTTAAGACTGTTCCCTCTTTAATTAAGTGTGCAAGATATAATTTGATGTTTAAAATATATGTTGTTCCCCAAAAAATCAAACAAAATAAAAACACATACAAAAATAATAAAGATTAAAAGCAAAATAATTCTTTTGGGCCCGACAACGATTGTACCTCGCTCCTACGTATTTCCATTTGGAAAATTAGGGATAACGTAGTTCTTTTTAATAATATTTGTTGTTTGATATTATTATTATTATTTTTTTAATTTTAGATCTTTATATATATATATATATACATATATATATATATATATTATTAATATAAAGAGAAACAGAGATTCTACATGATAAAAGATTTAGTTATCAAGCAAATTCAAGATTTGACATGATATTTAAAAATGATTTTATAATTTTTACTTTTTTATTATTATTAATTTAAAAAAAAGAATTAAAAGCCTATGAAGGAGTGTTTTGATTATCAAGCAAGTTCGAGACTTGTCATGATATTCAATATTTATATAAAAGAAATAATATAGTTTTTTATTTATTTTTATTTATTATTATATTTTTTAGAGAGAATTAAAGTCTACGAAAGAAACCTTTTTAATTATCAAGATAAATGACATTCCAAATAAAATGAAAGAGAAGGGTTGAGCATATCAATGACAAACCCAAAATCATCTAACATGTGAACCCCAAACACACTTAATGATACAACATGTCAATCGATCATACATTTGAAATTATAAGAGAATCATGAATAACATTAGGAGCAAAGAGAGTTTACCTTTCAGGGACATGAACATAGCAAAACTGATTCAAAGGATAGTAAGGTGACCCCTTTTGCGTTTGTGCTCTAGTAATGTCCCTTGCATTGGATAAGTTTTATGCTTATATAGGCACCTTGGGGTACCACTGGAATCCTTAGTCTTTAATTATAATAAAATATATGAGGAAGGAATTGGTCCCGATGAAACACATTATAGAAATTAAATGGTCGCATAATATACCGTGTATTGATTATAATTATTAACAAAATATTGCTTGTAATTACTAGAATCATATATTTTCCAGTACATGAAGATCTTGATCAAATGATAACATATTATTCATATAATTGATTCTAATTATTACTAGGAATGTGTGTAGTTTTATTAAGTTGAAATGGGACCCACGGTATGCATGCAGGTAGTTTTTAGCATGTTGTTTCTTATCATTCTTTTTGGTACAACATGTTTCATTTTTTGGTAAAGATCATGGACCACATTGATATATAAGGTTATATTGCTTGTGAGAGAGAGATTACGTGAAGATGGTGAGAGCGTGAAGGGCGCATGGTTTTGATTCACGGTCAGAAAGTGACGTGAATAAATGTGTTACGTGATTATTGGTCATTCTTGGTTTTCATGAGTTGCATGGTATGGAGTTTAGTGGTGGTTTGAGGATAATTACTTGCTTGTGATGTTGTGCCTGAGTTTGAATGAATGTCACTCGTTGGGTTCGTTGTAAGAATGTATTATTTGATAAGTTGATGGGTTTATGTTATGGAACTTTATTTCCCATGCATGATGTGGTGGTGTATAGTTTGTTGGCAATATGTAATTCTCATGTGTTGCATGTTGGGAGTGTTCATGCCTTGCCTGAAGATTCTTGTTGGAATTAAGTGTTGTGTGAGATTTTCCGTCTCTAGAGACCCAGTGAAGACTCTTTCATCTGTGTGAAGCAATGGAAAGGTGTCCTCTTAGCTTGTGTGAAGCAGTAGTAGAAGATTGATTTGAGTGTTGTACTCTCTCGCCTGTGTGAAGCAGTGGGGAGGGGAAAAATGTTTCACCTTATTTCGACTCGTTGCGAGTATACAGCCCGGTGTTCGATGCATCAACGTTTTTACTCATAATTCCTTGAGGAATAAAGGAGACAGTTTGGCTGCAACAGTGGGACATGTCGAACCATCTATTTCTAGGAAACTAGATGTTGTTGTGGGGTAAAAGGCCACGAAAAATGAAAGCTTATTTATGATTACTATGTTTGAGAATTCTATATGAATGTGATTGTCCGTTTGGGTTGGTATGGTTGTTTGGATGTTGGGGTTTATGTGTTTTTAACAAAACTTGATTGTGATTGTAATGCTTAATTATTTACTTGTATGTGATGTTGGGTTTATGTATCATGTTTATTTTTGGATTTGTTGTGTGTGTATGTGTGTGTGTATATATATATATATATATATATATATATATATATATATATATATATATATATATATATATATATTAGTTATGGTTAGTTTATCCCTATTTGTTTGTTTGGTGCTTTTATTGCATGTGCGATGATCGTATAATTTGTGTGTTATACGGGAGCATATGGTAATGCACATGTTTTTGGCACAAAGTAGATTATGGAGATGATGGAATGAACTCGGGGGTTTATTATTTATTTAGTTGATTTCAATCAAACAATGAAGACTATGAAAATTTCTTTCGTTTTCTAGTATTTAATTGGAACTTTGGTTTTTTTATTTATTATTATCAATAAAGGTTTGGAATTACTTATTTACATTTAAATTAAAAAAATTTGCATAAGTACGTATTTGGAAATAATCGTTTTACTTTTAAATGAAACACGAATTATAGACTCTCGTGACATCCTAAATTGGGGGTGTTACAGATACAAGCGGGGAGGTTTGTATGTTCCGCGCTCACACTTGAGGGCTGCTGCGAGCGAGGAGGTTCGTAGTTGTTGGATCACGTATGTTGGACTATGGGCGGGGAGGTTCGTAGAGTTGGACTACGAGCGAGGAGATTCATAAAGGCAGGACCACGAACGGGCAGGTTCGTGGAAATATGTATATCTTGGGTCCATGGTCAAGTAATTGCTTGGTGATTTGGATGTGCGTGGTCTACGAGGCTTTAGGTGAAACCTTAAGGATGAACTTTGTTGTAGCATTCC
>Ga0214542_1009365_pt1 | contig 15281 bp, 8 predicted proteins | sample CNSS1metaG_FD_160096 | JGI IMG/M metagenome (GOLD analysis project Ga0214542, IMG submission 160096) | Root nodule microbial communities from cowpea collected in UCLA plant growth center, Los Angeles, California, USA - CNSS1 | ecosystem: Host-associated > Plants > Roots > Nodule | place: USA... | reverse complement strand
AGTGACTAAAGATTAATTAAACCTAAATATTTTTATTCTTTATATATTTAATTTTATGTTTTATTATCTATTAATATTAATTGGTTGTATTTTATAAAAGAAATAAAAAGAAGAACAATTTAATTTTCATCCATTTATAAAATATATTACCTATAATTTAAAATTTTTTAAAAAATTCAAAATTTTCAAAATATATATATTTTAAAAAAATCAAAAATCTTTGGGGGGGCCATGGCCCCTCCCAACACCCACTATGCTCCGCCATTGACTATAATATTTGTATCAATTTCGTTAACAAGCGAGTATAAAAAATATTCATAATCGTTATCCACACGAGTATCCATTTTTAATATTCATTTTCTATTCGTTACAGGTTTTATCCACGAGTACTCACGGGTACGGATTTTTTTTATATGCATGGCCACCATATAAATATTTAAAATTAATATAATGTTTTATATTCAAGAAAAGAAATTTTAGTGATTAAAAGATTTTCCCATTCTCCACTCTTCTACCAACCATGTTCCACCCCACTCAACCTCATCTTACGAAACTGAATTTATGACAATTCTTTTATGTATTTGAGATGCATTAATTGCATTTTTATGGTCCTTTAAGTGTTTCATTCATTATTTCCATTGCCAGAAGTCATCTTTCTACTTTTTCATGCATAACGCACAAAATCTCTTTTGGAAATAAGCGTTTCACTTGAATCAGTCAAAACAAATGCTCTCCATATACTCTCTCTAATATTGTTTAATACTTTTCATCTAAACTGAGAAAAATATTTAATTTTTCTCGTTTAGTGTAATCTAAATTAAATTATTTATTACATATTTTTTGGTTTTTATTTCAATTTAAATTTATTGTAGTTAAAAATTACTTTAATATTGAAATTTCTGTCTTCCTAATGATCTTGGATAATTTATTAAATTTTCTGATTTATTTTTCTCTAGCTTTAATAGTTTTGATGAGTGTGTACCAGTTGTTTTTAGACTTTTTATTGTACTTTACTATTGTTTAACACATTATTTGAGCACAGTTTATCTATTACTTCCGTTAAATCTACAATTTTAGACTCATTAATAAAGTGGGAGACTTATAATTTTGTAATTTTTATTGAATAATAAATGTTGTCTTTAAAGTAATATATGTTGGAGAGTTACTTTTATCTTTATAATTTGTCCATCTTACCCTCTGAACATCTTAAAATTCCAATTAGTATCACACATAATTTATTATTCTCCCTAATAATATTTAAGTTTTTTCATCCTGATTAAAATTAACCATGAATGATTTATTAAAATAATTTTATTACTAAAGTGAGTCCACCACTTTCCTCAACAAATTTATCCACTACAAATTACAAAAATTAATATATTTTATTTGGAGACAAATAAAAATAAATAAATTTCATTTAAATTTGAAAACATTCATCAATTTGATGACCATAAATAAAACAAGGGTTATTTTAAAATGGAGAGAGTGTTATTCGTTGCAACAAGTTCATCTCACTTCTTTTTTATCTTAGCAGAAATATTTCTTTATTATATTTTACTTAATATATCGATCCTAATTAATCCGAGATAAAATCTTGAGAAATATTTAGACATTAATTCGTATAGTAAAAAAAAAAAAAAGAAAACAGGTGATATTTTTTACTCAACGACTTGAAAAACTCCCCTATCTCTATTCCTCTGTAATATTTTTTTTTTTAACAAAAACTTGTTCCTTTTTTATTTATCATGTTTAAAATTTCAATATAACACAATTTTATTTTCAATTATACCCTTTATTTTCGTGTTTATTGTGCCTTGAAAACTGTTTAAATATGAAAGAGGAAACAAAGTAAAAGAAGTAAGATAAATAACGTATTTAAAACTGGATTAAAAATAGAGCAGTTAGACATTTCTTTAAATTTTGTGAAAAGAAAAAGAAAAGAGAGAGTAGTGAATGGCCCTGAAATAATATGTCAGCATTAAATTCATCATTTATAATTTTATTTATTTATTTAATATTATTAATTGGTAATAATAATAATAATAAATGTTTATACATTGACCCATATTAAATATCTAAGCATCCATTGCTAAATACAGGTTCTATATAAACAAACACTCCTTGTTCTTCTTTCTTTCACATCTCATATATTAAGTTCTGAAGCATCACAAGATAATTTGACACTAGCATTTCTATTTCCAAGGTTTTCCTTTCATTCATCAGAAAACCCTAGAATTTTCTCTTCTTTCTTGTCATCTTTAATAATTTTGTGCTAAAATTTGTGTGTGAATTTTTGTTTTTTTTTTTTGAAGTATGGGGAGCATTGGTGGTACTGAAGCTGGTTCCATGAGTGCTGGTAAATCCAACGGAGGAAACAAAAACAAAGATGTTGCTCAAGGTGCCATTAAAGAAGGCTCAAGTTTTTGGAAGAAATTGAAGATTTTTCTAGGTTGCATGCTTCTGAGTTCAAAAGAGAAAGGAACTTCTGGTGACAAAAGCAAAGATGGTGAAGGTATGTAACTTGTTGAACCATTCTTCTCATAGTTCACCCTTTTTCCAATCGTTGTCTTCTTATTACATTATTTAGTTTTTCACATTTATTATTTCTATTTCTTTTAGTTTTTTCTCTCACCATATAGGTGTACACAACTCAAAATCCTCAATTTTTTTCCTATGCCATTACATCTTTCAACTTTTTTTTTCTATCTATGTTTCTGAATCTCTTTTTCTTATTTTCATTTACCTTAAATCAGAATCCAGTTTAATAAGTCCATTATATAAATTTGTGTTTAAGTCTAATTCAATCTTGTAAAATTGACTCAGTAAAGTAAGGTTTGTTCCTTCTCATATATTAGAATTTGATCTTATTTTTAGTTGATATGAAATTGATTATAGAAATTAGTAATAGTCTGATAGTGGATGCAAATCGACTCAAATATCAACTAAGATAGATTTTTACGTCTTTAATATCATATTAAGACCGTGAATTTAACATTATAAAATTAACTTATTATTAAAATAAGGGGTTCGCTCATATGAGACGTGGGATCTTCATCTTCAACAAATTCTGATTTGGGATTTTATATTAAGACCCATTTGTTTATTTTCATTTTTTTAAGTCTTTTATATCCTTGAGGGCATACAATCCTTTGGAGAGAAGAAAAATAAAACTAAAATTAGGAAATAAATGTAATAGATATGCATCTAGAAAAGGAAAAAAGAAAATTAAAAATACGAAAAGATCCGTATTATAAATTTTGAAAATTGTTTTATTTTTCATTAGATCTTTGGAGAAACCAAAACAAAAGATCGATTGCTTTCTTATAAAAGAAGAAGAACTCATTCTACATAGATACCATACGCTTATGTATATGGAATTAGTTGTTAATAAAATCAAAAAAGGGCTTTTTATTAGTAAAAAAAAAATACATTGAGCATGTTGCAAAATTGAATTACATTTAGTTAATGCGACCAGTTCATGTACAATTTCATGTTGTTGATTGAATTTTCTTTGATGTTTTTTTTGTTTTTTCTATGTAATGAACAGGAAGAAATGTGAGAAAAGATATTGTTCGGCGCAAAAGGTCAAAGAAAGCCTCATCCAGCAACGAAGGCCAGGAGTTTATTGCAACTTCTTCCAATCTCAGGAGGTTCACTTTTCTCGATATTCAGATTGCAACAATGAATTTTGATACTAGGAGTTTTCTTGGTAGGGGAGGTTTTGGAACTGTGTTCAAAGGTTGGGTTGATGGAAGAGGGAATTGTGCAGCAACACCAGAATCAGAATCAAGGATTCCGGTAGCAGTGAAGACTCTAAACCCAAATGGATTTCAAGGTCATAAACAATGGCTTGTATGTGATATCATTCTAAAACCTAATTTATAACTTTCCATTTGTATCTTTTAAGGACTTCTTCTGACTGTGTTTTTGAGTTTAAAAATTGAATCTTTTCACTGTTCTGTGTTTTGCAGGCTGAAATTAAATATCTGGGTGAACTCTATCATCCGAATCTAGTGAGATTGGTGGGTTATTGCATGGAGGAAGATAAAAGGGTACTCATGTACGAATACATGAGTCGAGGAAGCTTAGAGAAGTATCTGTTCCAAAGTATGTTTTAACTTTATTGAAATCTAGGTTCTAATACATCAATCAATGCAATATTTTAGGCATTTTTTTGTATGCTAGGGATTTAAAATAGAAGTAACGAGAAATATTGTTATGTATCAGGAGGAAATGTGCGTCTTCCATGGCGTATCAGGATTAAAATTGCAGTGGATGCTGCTAATGGATTGACATTTTTGCATGAGGAAGCTTCACGTGCAGTGATCTTTCGAGATTTCAAGACATCCAATATCCTATTGGATAAGGTAATAATTTTAACTTTGCATTCATGAGTATTCAAATTTTAAACATAAAATATAAGTGTGTTTACTTAATATCAACATGTTACAGGACTTCAATGCAAAACTTTCAGACTTTGGGTTTGCAAAAGATGCTCCAGTGGGAGGTAAAAATCATGTCTCTACAGAGGTTATGGGAACAGAAGGTTACATAGCCCCTGAGTATGTGTTGACAGGTTAGTATATTTTCAAAATCTCATCAATGTTATGGTTCATGCATCTGATATAGCTTCTAGCCTTGAAAAAAATTCAGTCTTCAAGTGTGGACTCCTCTTCGAAGATGAATAGTCGTTTTTATCTGTTTTGTGTTCAACGGTTAAGAATATGATCTTATAAATTATATTGTTGATTGAATGACTAGAACAACATGGTGAATTTGTGGGTTAAGTATGATTTTGTTCCTTTAACTTTTTAGTGAAATTTGAAATTGGTTTTTTTCGAAACTTTGGTCTAATTTAGTTCCTCAAATTTATAAATATATGGATTTAGTTCTTTTAATCAAATTTTATTAAATTTATTTGACGTTTCAAACATGTTTCTCAGTTAACTCTACATGTTTGAAAAGTCAAATAAACTTAACAAAATTTGGTTAAAAGACTAGACCTACCATTTATAAAGACGTGAGACTAAAGTGGTCTAAAGTTTTGAAGAGTGATTAATTTCAATCTTCGTTAAAAGTTAAAGGACAAAAAATATATTTAACTCTACATTTGTTGATTAAAATATTCTCTTCTGTTTGGTTACGATTAAAAATGTTTTTGACACAGGGCACCTTACAGCGAAGAGTGACGTTTATAGCTTTGGGATGGTTCTCCTTGAAATGCTGACAGGAAGAAGAGCTGTGGATCAAATGAGGCCTACAAAAGAGAAAAACTTGGTGGATTGGTTGCGTCCTCGAATAAGGAGGAAAGAAAATTTTCACTATGTGATGGACCCTAGATTTGAAGGGCAATATCCAATTAGGCATGCATATAGGGCAATGAGGTTAGCCGTTGAGTGTGTTCGCCATGATCCAAGTGCAAGACCATTGATGAGTGAAGTGGTTGGTGAGTTGAAGTCTTTACTGGCTCGTGATGATGGCACGCATTCTGGTCCCTCAACTTCACCTTCGATCCCTTCAACCTCACTTGGGAGAATTCATGTTGGTCCCACCAACCATGGTGGTGGTAGTGGTAGTGGTGTTAACAAGTACGGCCTCAGAACTGCTTCGGAACCAAATGTTCCACGGCGTTTTCAGGCCTCACCAATGGGCCAAGAAAGTCCTCTGACTCCATCTCCACATAATCCTAGTGTTGAACCTTAATCCATATATATCCTCCTAGGGTTGGACTTTCTTCAATCCCTAATCTTGAGTTTCTTGAGTTTCTTGTGCATATAACCATTTTTTTTATCATGTTATCGAATTTCATTTTGTAGTTAATTTAAAGTATGAAGTCATTCTCTCACCTTTTTGTTTTCCTCTATTATAAATGATTATAATATTTCCATATTTGATAGGAACTACTATATTTATATGTCTCTAAATAAAAAATTTCACTTAGAACCAACACAAGCTCTTGTATTCAAAGAGAGATCAAGTCATCCACAATGTACTTTTATCTTCAATTTTTTTATCTGATTTATAGTAGATTGTAACACTACAAGAAAATATCTTATTAATGATCAAGTTTAGTGATAAAAAAATAATAAGTCACTATAATAACCAATTTAGATATAATTTATAAACTAAAAATTAGTAGTAACTAAAATAATTTTTAAATTGGTCACTATAGTAAATCAGTCTCTAAATTGATATCTAATATTAGTTATCAATATTTTAGTTACAAAAAAAAAATGATTTCTAAACTTGTCCCATTAGTGGTTAATTTATATACAAATTTAGAAATCAATTTTTTTATAGCTAAAACTTTGGTAGCTAATGTTAGTAACTAATTTAGAGATTAATTTACTATAGGCACCACTTTAGAAACTATTTTAGTTACCAATAATTTTTAGTTTATAAATTAGTATTTAAATTGGTTAGTACAATAACTAATTATTTTTTATCACTAAAATTGGTTGCTAATAAAATATTTTCTTGTAGTGTAGAAAATGATTATGAATGACAACAAACAATATAAAATTAATTATTCTTCTTAATTTACAAAAATAGAATTGATTTACCAAAAGAAGGTCTTACAGCAAACAACTTGCAATAATCAATGAAACTTAAATTGGCATGAGCAATAAAGATAACTTTGCATGGAAACTAATATTGAAGATGATAAGCAAAGAACAGTAAAAAAAATCATTAAATAGCAACTAATTTTAGAGACAAAAATATTTAGTTACTATATTAACTTAGTTAAATAGATTAACTAAGTTAAATATCATTTTATAATCTAAAAATTATTGGCATGTAAAATGTCTCTATAATAAATAAAAAATTATAATTAATTTGTGAATTAGAGTCTAAAATGATAAATAACATTAGTTATCAAGATTTTTGCTACTTACTATATTGATTCTATATTAATCTCTAATTTAAAATTAAAGACTAACTTAGACATTAATTTTTTAGTAGTTAAAACTTTGGTAGCTAATGTTAAAAATTAATATAAATTTTAATTTACAAACAAATTATAATTTTTTATTTATAAAAAAAATAATTTTAAATATTAATAATTTTTAATTTATAAAATATTATCTAATTATTTTTTGTCTCTATAAATTCATATATATTTAATGATTTTCTTGCGTAGAACTCCGAAAATCCTTTAATCATGTTAAATATTTACAACACACCACAATCAAATCCAAACACAAAATTCCCCCACAACCCACAACTCCAAAATTTAGAGGAAGAGATAAAAATTGAAAAAAAAAAAGGAAGGATGAAAATAATATTATCAAAGAAAAAAAATAAGGTTAAATATGTTTTGGTCCCTCAAGTTTTAGTGAATTTTGGAATTAGTCTCTCTTCAAAACTTTATACCAATTTAGTCATTCATCTTTAGAAATGCATAGATTTAGTCATTCTTCCCAAATTTTGTTAAGTTTATTTGATATTTTAAACGTATTTTATGATATTATTTGAATTAACATTGAAGCGAAAATGTGTCAAACGGTGTAAATAATTCAAATACTATCATGAAATGCACTTGAAACGTCAGATAAACTTAACAAAATTTGGTTAAAGGAATAAATTCACACATTTTTTAAGATGAAGGATTAAATTAGTCAAAATTTTTGAAGAGAGACTAATTCTAAATTTTACTGAAACTTGAGGGACCAAAAACATATTTAACCCAAAAAAAATATGTATAGATATTCTACACTTTAACTAAGGTTGAGTTCAATAAAGGAAGCCAACAATAATAATAAGTTCTAAAGTTTGTAAGAGGGGCAGAAAGATGGAATAAGAGGGAATCAAAAATCAAAAGTTTTGCTTTTCCAGAAATTTTTTAGATTACTATTAGTACTCATTCACTTACTAACTTCACTTTCTTTTATTTTGAGTTATAAGTTTATTTCAACCCAAACCTCAAGGCCCAGTATCTTTTACTATACCCACCACTTAATATACTATTCGCAATCTAAAGATTAAATACAAATATCCTTTTCTAACAAAATCTAAAACTAGCACACACACATTTTATAAATACCTTATATATATAATTAAATAAATAAGAGCTTAAATACTTATCTCATAAAAAAAGTCTTTGCCAAAGTGTCATTTTTCTCTTCTCTTATAAACTCTATATCAATTAAAAAAATGTATTCATTGATTATTTAAAAATATTTATTACAATTAATGTGCGTCTACTCAATAATAATTTTTTTAACAAAAAAAGTCTGATAAAATTTTATTACAAAATGGGGAAACTAGACACATAAGATAGTTAATAATTAATTTATTATCAAATTTAAACATGTTTAATAAAACAAATTATCCTTATCCATCGTTTAAAAAATCAAACCGAATGACTCAGGGATATTTATTTATGTCTTTAGATGTATTAAGAAGATATGGAAAGGAAGTAGAAACAAAAATAAATAAAACAGGTCAGACATGACAAAAAAAGAATCATTTCTTATATCAGATTGAGGTGTAAAAAAGGAGGAAATAAATTCAAAATTAAGTTTTTTTAAGGAGTTTTTTTTTTCGGTTAAATATGTTTTTAGTACTCAAACTTAAAAAAAATTATAGTACTCAAACTTAAATATGTTTTAAATTTTGTTAATTTTAGTACTCAAACTTAAAAAAAAATTATATAATTATATAAATGCAATAACATTAAATTTTTTGAGTTTGTTAAATGGCCTTTTTTAAACTAACATCGAAATAAAGATATGTCAAACGATAGTAATAACTTAATTATCAACCTGAAATGCATTTGACATATCAAAAAATTGTAATTGAGTAAAAAAAACTATTTATTCAATTAAGTTTGGAAAGCAATATCTATCAAACTTTAGAACGGTGAAATTTAAATTTAATGTTAAAGTTGGAGGCTAAAAATATATTAGTTTTTTATTTTACATAATATATAGTAATATACTTATTCTTATTGTTTTTCAATTAAAAGACATATCCAACTTTTGGTTAAATTATAAAGAGCAACTTCCTAAACTATTTTGAAATTTTTTAATTAGCTCATTAAACTAAAACAAATATGTAATATTTAAGTACTTGATTGTTTTTTTAGTTTAGGAACAAAGTAAAAAATTTCCAAAAACCATTTGATTATTTTTTTAAGCGAAAATTATTAACATCAAATAATACCAATACATATTCAAACAACCTAAATAAAAAAGGCAACACTGAGAACCAATATTCCTTTATTAAGAACATACTATACCAAGTAAAAGCAGGGAAACCTCCCCACAAAATTCATAAACAATTAAAATAAAAACTTAGAGATGTAATCAAATAGGAAAATTTAGTGACACCTGCAACAGTTAATTGTGATATGATGAGGAGGAGGGTGTTGACCATTGACCAAAGAATAATATGTGAAGCAATAGTTAAATTAAATTAAAAAATTACATGTATTACTGTTATAACCTTGACCACATTTATTTTGAATTAATATTAAGTATTTAAAATCATTGAAAAATTACATATATAACTAAACACCTGGTCAATGATAATTATAGTCAATTACTATAGTAATTAAGTTATTAGTTTCTTAATTTATCTTAAAATATTTAGAGATATATCTCCAAACCCTGTGAGTTCTGAATCCCTTGAATATTACAAAAATAATGAACACAAAAACGTGGAATGGTTTTTGCACTGGTTTTCAAAGTTCTCTGCACATTGCATCCAAGAAGTTATTATGACAGAGAAATGTATGAGTGTTTGCATCAGAAATGGTTCTATCGTTCTTCTGAAATAATGCAGTTCATCACTGTTCTTTCATTCCATTCCTTGGCCAAGTAATGTATATTCTGTCATCTGATTTTTCAAATAGTTTTAGAACACTGTTTTTGATGCATTCAATATTTCTTATATTTTTCTTTTGTCGTTTTATGAATTATGTTAATCGAGATGCTTTTGATAACAAGAAAAATGGTGTCGTTTTTGACATGTTACATGTAGACCTCACTTAAACATTTTTGAATTCAAAATATAAAAGTATATATATTTAAAAACTATAATTTAAAAATTATAAAAGTTAAAACTAATATATATTTATTTACTTTATTTTCTTAATTTACAAAAGATTTTCTAAGAAAGTAAAATCATGATGGAATAATCACCTTACAATTGAAACATATAATACTTTTAATAAATCGTTTTGTCTACTAGTCATTTTTGTCGTATGTTTTTTTAATTAATTCACCCAAAAAAATATTTAATATTTAAATTAATCTATTGATAGTTTATTATATAATTGCTTAAATTACTTTTATAAATCAATCCTTAATTAATACATTACGAGTTCAAAATCAAAAACTTATTCATCTTAATGCTTATGCATGTTAACGTGTTCTCTTTCTCAAATATTCATTGATTACTATTGACTATTTTTCTTTGCACATACTCATTTCTCATATTCAATGAGGTTAGTTTTTAACTTGTTTATCAGGTCTAGTTAAACACTTAACACAAAAACATTACCTTTAATATCTTTTGTAATAAAAAAAAAAGACAAGTTTTCCATAGTTATACAATCACGAATGAGATTAATCTGTCTATTTTTTTTAAAATATATATGATATTAAATCTAATTTTATCATTAGTGATTGTTAACTTCCATGATGTTTTTTTTTTTGGATGGACCCACAAATAATCTCTCAAAAATATATTTCACCACCCTAACATTTATTATTATTTATTAATAAAAAGTACAGACCCACATAAAACATTCAAACACAGATGATTTTTAATAAGCTCACAATGTTACTCTATTAATCATTCTACCTCTGATGCACATACCTTATTAAGCACTGAAGAATAATACTAAGATCAGTTTCACACAATATTACTGCAAAGTGTGTTGTTAATTACCTGGCATGTCTCTTCTTTGTTTTCATCATTAAGATTTTTTTTCTTTTTTTTGCTGAAATTCATATTTGTTGAATGTTTTAGGGAAAATGGGGAGCATTTCTGGTACTAGGGTTGGATCTACAATTGGGGGAAAATCCAAAGGAGGGAGAAAAAACAAAGATGTTGTTCAAAGTAGTAATGGAAAAGGTTCAAGATTTTGGAAGAAATTGAGAATTTTCCTAGGTTGCATGTTTTGGAGTTCCAAAGGGGAAGGTTCCTCCATAAACAAAATCAACCAAGCTGATCATGGTAATATATTAATTCTACCTTTTTTTTTCACCAATATTTCTTACAATTTTGTTTGACTAAAATTCTTGTGTTGACTTGTTTGATTTATACATTGGAATAGTCAGTATTAAAAGACTTAATTTGATTCCACATTCTCAAAAAATCATGTTTACCTATATTATCTTTGGTTTTTAATTTGTATTAGATGTCCACAAATCTTTCCTCTTACACTATAAATACAAAAAAGTAATTTTGAAAAGCCAACTTAAAATTCAATTTCTTTCTTAAACAAAATCTACATTGATTTTGTGAACATATTTGTTAACATAATTACTTGTGAAGTAAAATTGAATGTGCATCTTTTATGTGTATAGTATGCATGCAAAATGGGAAATTCAAGATCTTCTTTTACATGTACAAATTTAGATTTAGTTTTGTTTAATTCATCTAAATGTTATGTCGCTTATTAAATCAACAGGAAAACATGTTACAAATGATGTTGAGAGACAACAACCGATTGTCCCAAGATCCTCATCATCAAACAGAAGGGTACTTAGGCATGCAAGATTGTGTGTTCCGGATCAAGAACTGTTTGAAGCTTCTTTGCTTCTTCGAAGGTTCAGTTTTCAAGATCTTATGTTGGCAACAAGAACTTTTAAGGTTGAGAATTTTCATGACGAGGAAGGGTTTGGGATTTTGTTGAAGGGTTGGATTAATCAATATGGGAACTATGCAGCAAGGCCTGGAAAAGGAATTCCCATTGCAGTCAAGGCACTCAACTTAAATGAATGTCATGATCAAAAAGAATGGCTTGTATGTGATGCTAACCCTAACTAAATTTATTTATTTTGTTTGCTATTTATTTTATTTTGACCATTTTTTTTATTAAGAAAATAACATGGCTTCGATATTTCTTATATTATAAGTCTGTTTATAGTTGTTTTAAACATATTACACTCACAACTCCAAAAAGGTGCATAATAATGTGAATCCACTAAAAGGGGTTAATGTAATGTTGGATACTGAGAAATAGGTGCATAATCTTAAGATAATTAGAAAATGTGTTAGTGTGTAATTTTGCTTATTTTTTTTATACATATAAAATGCTGTAATTCACATTACTTATTACTATTTATGTTGTTAATTAAAAAATTTGATTTTTTTTTTGTCTCTATTTCATGTATATGCAGGAAGAAATTATTTATCTTAGTAAACTCCAACATTTAAATCTGGTTAGACTCTTAGGATTTTGTCTTGAGGATGACAAAAGGCTGCTTGTGTACGAGCATGTATGTGAAGGAAGTTTAGAGAAGCATCTTTTCAAGAGTATGTTTTAATTTATTTATTTATCCATTATTCATGTTAGTTTTTTAATAGTATCTGTATGCTTTTAAAATAATTATTTTATTTTCTATTTTAGTTTTTTTTTTCATTATTCAATCATAATTTTACAAATAAAAAACAACAACAAAAAAAATAAAACCAAAATGAATCCTCCTAAAATAAACTAACCCTTATTTAGTGTGACTGTTTTAATGTCACAAAAGTTACAATGTCATGGTGTAATGAAACTTATTTAGTGGTGTGGGAAAAAGCCAAGTTAAGAAATAGGTTCATAAATTACCAATTGAGTGAATTCCAAGCTTTTTTTTTTTTTTTTCCTACAATAAGAGTATTATTTATATACATGGTGCATGTTACCAATTCCTTTTACATAGACCCTATAATCAAGAGATCATATTTTATATCTTATTGCATCTTATTAGTTTTGTAGATTTTGCATTTTATTTCTCATGCCTTTCACCCTTATTGTTGAGTGAGCATAGTGCTTTCTCCGCCATGGACGTGAAATCATGTTATTTCATTATACTAGAAGGACATAAGCTAGTTAAGGTGTTAGTAAAGTGAGACCTAAATAGTTACAAAGAGAAAATGAAAAGTTGGTTAGTACTATCAATTATCTTATCAACCAGAACCTTTTATCTAGTGGTGAGGACCCTTTTCAAGAAGAAGTCATAGTCCATTTTCTTGTGTTAATCAAGAAGAAGGACAAGTAGTGGTGATTTTGCACCAACTAGAGAGTCTTGAAAACTATTATTATTATCAAAGATTATTTTCCTATAAAAATAGTAGACAAACTACTTGATGAACTTTTTCGAGCCAACTAGTTTCTAAATTACATTTCTCATCAAATTCTCGTGTGGTCAAAAAATAGTTTAAGACAACATTTTATGGGCATTAGAGGAGTTGAAAATGTTCTCTAGCTCACTAACACTCTAATCACATTCTAATACCTTATGAACATCGTGTTTTAGTGGAAATTCTAGGTTTTCTTTAACGAAATTTTAGTTTATAGCCTAGGGTTCTCAACTACAACACCTCGAGTTAGTTTTACAAACTCTTCAACAACATGTGACAAAGTCTCGTGTTTAGGTGGATAATGGAAGACTCCAAGGTGCAAGAAGTGATGAAATGACCAACACATACAAATATTAAATAAGTGTGTGATTTTCTTAGACTTAAAGGGTATTATAGACCCTTCATCAAGTATTATGTTACAATAGTCGAACCTCTTAAAATTTTGCTAAAGTTGGAATGAGGCTACCAAAGCAGAAGGTTATAACCTTAAACATGTTTAGTTGAATAAATAATTTGTTCAATTTAAAATGCTTGAGGTTTAATATAGGTTGATGTTCAATTGCAATAACTTATAAAAACATGTTCCACCCTCGTATAACTTCTCATTTACCTTGAAAGAGAATTTGCTCTTTCACAAATATCGACCTACTATATGCAATTTGATGAACAATCAAAATTGTTAAAAAAATTCCTTGAGATGTATTTGTATAGTTTCACATTTCAAAACCTAAAAGCTTGTTTTTCTTCAGCAACTCTCAAAGAACTATCTACTCATGCAACATTGCGCTTCAGTCAAATTCAAGGCAAAGAATGTTATCCAAAGAAGAGACAAGTATATCCAATTATTGAAATATTATATAAAGAAGATAAGAGCATTTATTGCTACATGGAATGCATTTAATGCATCCTTCAATATCAAGCTCATCAGACAAAAGAAGAGACATTAAAAAAAGAATTTACTCAAAGATCATAAACGATTTTACAATGGCTACTTTCTTCAAAATCTATATAAAATATTTCATAATGAAGAATAGGGAGAAAAAAATGTTGCATATATAGTATCAAAACACTATTGAAATTTTTTAGCCAACTAAAGATTCATAGAGGAACATTCAGTTAACAAGCTCTAAGAGAGGGTTATTAAATCTTGTATAAGTTAATAGATGATTACCCTCTCTAGCGAGCAACTTAGTGATCCCTTATCACTCCTCATACAACTTGCTTATCATAACTAGCAGGCAAAAGTAGTTGGTTATTAACCAAGAGTGACTACTATTTGAAGAATACTTGCTTAAGTCGAAAAGAAACTTATGAAAGAATATTAAGTTGAGTCAAAAGTAAATTTTTTAAATAATACTTGAACAAGGTGATACAAGACTGGTTGGGAGATGAAAGAGTATTCAAGTTGATATAGAAGTCACTTCAAATATTTCTCTTTAGGAATACCTCTATAAATATGAACTCTCAAGTAAGAAAATAGAAAAGAACATTTCATATAATTGAAAGAAGATATGTGGTTTATCAAAAGGTAGAAATCTTAGAAGCCAATAAATCTTTTATCTATTGTTCCATTGACTTGATGCACCCGATATAAAACTCTACCAATTTGTTAAGTAGTGGAATTTAAGCTTAATTCAACCTTACAAAACTGACTTGTAAGGTGAGGTTTGAACTCACTTATATATTGTAAATTGGCCTTATTTAGTCGATGTAAGACTTCCAGCACATCCCCCTTATGTCAAGACATATACATCTTAAGCATGAGAATAAATATTATTGAGTGGTTTAGTAGCAGCACAATAACGGGTGGAACAATAAATCCAACAAATAATAAACATTGCAAGGATATGTATAACTCATAACTTTAATATTGTGTTAAGAAGTAGATTTATATATATATATATATATATATATATATATATATATATATATATATATATATATATATATATATATATATATATTTAATATTATTATTA
>Ga0214542_1009363_pt1 | contig 15285 bp, 7 predicted proteins | sample CNSS1metaG_FD_160096 | JGI IMG/M metagenome (GOLD analysis project Ga0214542, IMG submission 160096) | Root nodule microbial communities from cowpea collected in UCLA plant growth center, Los Angeles, California, USA - CNSS1 | ecosystem: Host-associated > Plants > Roots > Nodule | place: USA... | reverse complement strand
TTATTATTATTTTCATTTGATACTCTTTTCATATTTATATAACTATAGATATGGGGATAGAATATACATGCACTTTTATGTACATAATTTTTAAATATATATATATATATATATATATATATATATATTATTAAGTTAATATAAAAAATAAATTTATATTTATTAAGAACAAAATGAGATGAAGGCAGAAAAAAAAAACTCCTTATTAATGGAGAAAAAAAAGGAAAAAGAAAATAACTGTTAAGACAATTTTATAATAAATAAACTGTTAAGACAATTTTATAAAAACATGAAAAAATAGTTGTTATTTAGAAATAATAATAAATAATTGATTGTAAAGAGTAAAATAAAAATAATAATTATGAATACAAAACAGAAAATTCTGTTTATATCTAGATATATAATTATAGATATTAAAAAATATAAATAAAAATTAAATTGTTGAAAAAGATAAGATAAAAAATATTTTATATTTATTATATATATATATATATATATATATATATATATATATTAAGAGTAACTTAACCATGTATTTAAAACGTTAAAATGGCATTATGATCAGTTTATTGACTTCTACCTATTCTAAAATTATATCAAAATTAATTTCTTTCTGTCTTTGTACTTTTGTTTCTTACCATTCTTTCTGTGTACAGATATTGAAAAACAGAGGAGAAAAAGAGAGAGGAATGGACATTGTAGTATATGTACACATTAAAATATTCCTCTGCGACTATGATGTTTCCTAGTCAGTTTGTAATCACATTAGAAAATACTCCTTTGTTGGGACAAGTTATGAATATAACGAAAAACGTGTCCATAGATCTAGAAGGTGATTTAATTATTAAAAAAATAGATTTTGAAGCTGTTCAAAACTAAGCATCCATTAACCCTTTGCGTGGAAAGGATATATTTCTGCCATTAGATCCTTCAATCAAGGTTCTGCACGTGCCCTTCAGTTCAAATATGTACATTTGAGGAGAAAAATCATTATCTTATTGATAAAGTTTTTCTTGGATACTTGGAAACAAAAAGTATGTTGTATTTTGTATTCTCTAATTAATCATGTTTAACTTTTAAACAACTAAAATAACTTTCCTATAATCATTTGTAAACCATATAAGATTGGTGTTTAATAGTGTGTATAAAAATCAGGTTAAAATATTTTTTGGTACTTGATTTTATATCAAATCAAGTAGGTCTTTAGATATTTATTAAAGTTTTAATTAGGTATATATTTTTTAAAATGTATAATAATTAGCTCCATTATGTTTGTATTTATAACAATGGTTAGTTCCTCGTTGTTTTTTATTTCTTAATTTTTGATTTTGATTTTCATTTTTTGATTTTCATTTTTTCTTAAAAAATCTTTTTATTATGTGTCACAAGAGTATTATGTCATTTGTTAAGTTGGTACGATTATAGATGTTAATTCATTGTCCATCTTAAATTGGTTGCTATATTTGTGATTTTGATTTCGTTTATGTTTCAATTTTTTTTTAAATATTTCAATTTCATCCCCTTCAAATTAAAATCAAACTTAACTCTTATATAAACAGTATAATGATATTTGTATTAACATTGATATTTTTATTAAATATTTTAACAATAAAGTTTATTTAAATTTTTATTTTATATTAAACTTTATTTATATTTTGTGTTAAAATTTTAAATATATTTATTTAACTTGTTATTAAATTGTTTTAAAATTATACATTTGAATTTATAAAATTGTTAGTTTTAAAATAATATTATACAAATATTTGAAATACAAATTTATCAATTTATATATTTAAAATTTTAAAATAAAATTTAAGGTAAAATATAAATTTAAATAAACTTAATATTGTTAAAAATATGTAATAGAAATATCAATTTTAATAAAAAATATCATTATAACATTTATATAAAAGTTAAATTTAGTCTCAATTTGGAATAAATGAAATTAATTTTTTTTTAAAAAAATTTGGAATGAAAATGGAATCAAAATAACAAATATATGAAACAAATTGAGAATGAGACAATGACTTGACATGTATCATTATATTGACTTGACACGTGACACGATATTGACGTGACATGTGACAAAAATAAAAAAAAACAATTAAAAAATAAAAAAAGCAGGAGCTGACATATGATACATATTTAACGTTCTTAGTATCATACTAACGACATTAACTTAATTGTTACATATTTTTAAAAATATGGATCTAATTGTTATACATTTTCGAAAATATTTAAGACTAATAAAAATCTTGAGACATATTTAAGATTTTAGTATAAATACAAAGACTAACGAAGTATTTTAACCTAAAAATTATAATTAAGATGACAAATACAAACGTTTATGCAGTAGTATGGAATTTAAAATATAATATGTTTTATTATGAACTAGAAGTAATCTCACAATTAATTACGATACTATTATTAATCAAATATAATTTAAAAATACAGTAAATTGACTAAAAAGGAAGAAAATATAATTTTAAAATTTAGATGATAACAATTAATAATCAAATCCGAAAAAAGATTATAAGTTAATGGTAAAATATATAATTAAGTCCTTTATTTTTTTTATTCAATTCTTGATCTACTATACTCATTAATAAAAAAGAAAATTATCTTTTTATACAGGTACAAGAAGTTAATACTACATGTGTTTTATTAGATATTAAAGAAACATTAGATTTAGATTTATGGATAAAATATTTTAAATTTTGGTGACATTTATTTATTTTAGAGGTATTAAATGTATTTTCTTATAACTTATAAAATTTTGTTTTTATTTTTAAGTGGTTTCAGAAATTATTTAGGAATTATTTTTAGTAAGTGATTAAATATTTTTAAGGGACGTCAATTTTATATATTAAGAAATTATTTTTTTTTAAGAAGTTCAATGAAACATTTTGATATTCATCTAGTAAACTTATTTATTACAATCCTATTTCTTATTCAGAAAAAATATAATATAACATTTATGATAATAGGTGATTGCAATAAAGTCAATAAAGTGTAACACCTAGATTCTAATGTCATTAGTGGTGAGTTCCTCTAGAAAAGAGATACATCAACTTTAATTGATTCCTTACGAAGTCGTTACTGAATCACACCTTTTATGGTCATGTTCAAAAACAATATTTTCACTTACAAATCTCAAACATTATTGCCATAAGTCCAACCTTTATGACATCATTAGTGATTCATAATGTTTAAGGATTTTCATATTCAACAATTTAAACTTTTTATGATTTTCAAAATGTTAAAGTTACAATGATCTTAGTTTGCAAAAAATGGTATTAAAGTTACAACAATTTTAGTTAGCACAACCCGACCTATGAGAAAATAGTATTAAACCTATAATGATCTTAGTTAGCACAACTAGCCAACAAGAAATTAACTTTTAAAGTTACAATTATTTTAGTTTGCATAATTGGCTAAGAAGGAAATAATGTTAAAGTTGCAATGATCTCTGTAAGCACAATTGGACGACAAAGAAATAATGTTAAAAATCTAATGGTCTTAATTTGAACTACTACCTTAAAAAAAGTAATCTCAAAGCTTGGTCTTAATTTGCACAATTGGCCAGCAAAATAAAGATAAAACTTTCGCAATCTTAGTTTGCAAAACTTTTACGAAATAAAGTTAATGTTACAATAGTCTTTGCATGCATAATTAATTAGTACAGTAATTGGATCATAGAGGTAAATATGAGAAATCTGATCTTATAAATTAAAAATTAAAAGTTAAAAGTCAAGTGTGAAATCTAGTTATAATAATTAAAAATTGTAACATTAAAGGTTATTTTATGCTTTTTATGTCATATATATGTTCGACATTATTGTAGTGGATATAAATTTACATAACATAAAAAACACAATATGTAAATTTACGTTTCATAAAAAAACAGACAACGTAAATTTACATTGGACTTTGTAGTGTCCAACATAAATTTATGTCAAACATTTATACATGTTCAATGTAAATGATCAATTTATGCCAGACATTAGCAGATCCGACGTAAAAAAATTTGTGACCAATAAAAAAAGCTACAATGAAATGAATATTTTTTAGCTTGTTTCAGTTTAGAGTGTTTCATATCAAATGAAGGATTTTGAAAAAATTGAAGAAGAATTGATGAACAAGAAAGTCATATTTAGAAAAAAGGTTGGGCCACACTGGAAGAATATTGAGTTGTACATGTTTAAGGGTATTCAATACCTTTTAGAACTAGATACCTTTGAATATGTTCAAGTTAATCTTATTCTAGATGGCTCAACCTCTCACCTATGTTTTGTTTCCTTGTTACCAATTCTTCTTCAAACATTATAAAAAATCCTTCCTTTTATATGCAACACTCGAAACATAAATAAGTTCAAAAATACTCATTTCAATGTAACTTTTTCATTTAATAGTAGAAATGAACTAAGGTAAAAACTGATGTTCGATTTCGATTTTAAATGTCATGAAAATTAAAAAAAAAAACTCAAACTCTTTTTACCAACATATTTTTACGAACAAACACCATAAACAAAACAAAGGGGACATTGATGCAAATCAATGACTGAGTTCCCCAATAAACAGTCACATTCACAAATGAAAATAGAAATATTACCAACCTTAACAACAAAGCAAAACCAACGAAGATGCAAAATGAATCATCAAACCACCACCATTTCGTCACTAGAGATCAAACCCCAACTCACAAGCATTTTCATTGTTTTTATAGAACGAGAAATGAGGAGGGAACCTTGGTTTTGATACATAAAAGAAGATTTACGTCGGACATCTTATTGTGCAACATAAATTAGGTCATTTATATCATACACTGCAATGTCTGATGTAAATGATCTATTTTATCTCACGCAATAAGATTTTTGACATAAATCGCTTCACCTATTTGCAAAATTGTCAACATGCTTTTTTTAAGCAGGCTTCCTTATTGTCAAGTATAAATTAAGTGATGTAAATACTTGTTTTTATGTTAGTTCAAGTGTAATATATAGAAGACTGATGATTTGATAAGAAAAACAAAACATAAAATCCATTACATGAAAATTATATCAGAGTAAGATGAGGATGGTGAATCAAAAAGTGATCCATGATTTTGAGTCACTATTCAAACTTTGATAAGGTTAAGACATCAAAAATTAAGTCCAACATTTCACAATGTTCGCATTCTTAAGGTTTTCCTACACCTAATGATCACATATGTAGAAAAAACTTCTCAAATACATTTTTCTTCTCGTAATTATTTTTTCCTAGTTGGCTCAAGGCTAGGAGTTTATGTCCCCAGATAAGTATGTGAATAAGCTAATGTTAGATGTATTCTATTAAGCATCGAGTAAATATCAAATTTAGGTTATATACAAAATATATTGACATTTGGACGACCTATGTTCATACTAGAGCTTGCACAAACTTTTTTTTTTTAACTCGTACACTATCCTTTTGTTCTACTTCCATGTTTCAAAGGTTGTTAGGAGATTGTATAATAAACTATTTAGGAGTTTTTTTTTTCTTCTAATAATTGGTAGAGCTGTCAAAATGGGTTGGAACCTGTGAGCCAACCCGGCTCACCACAGATTCGGGCCGGATTGGGTTGAAATTTTTTTACAAATTTCAATACGAGTTAATTTTTGACCTGGCTCATTTAGAACTCGGCTCATCCGGGTTGAACCCGTGGTGAGCCGGGTTGGCTCACCAACCAGCAGATAAAAGGGTCACACAAGTGTTTTTATTTATTTTTTATTAAGTTGGGTTTTACATTTGGGTCATATTAGGTTGTCTTTTTATCCAACACATAAATAATTTATATTTTTTATTTTCGTTTGTATTTAGATTGTATTAAAGTTTATTTAGATTTTAATTAGAATTACAATTTAGTTTTGACTGAAAAAAAAAGTAAAAAAATAACATTTTTTTTAATTAAGTGAATCCGTGAGCCAACCCGTTTAACCCGCCAACCCATGGTGGGCCGGGCCGGATTCAAATTTTTTTGGCTTGTTAAAATGTGAGCCGGGTTAGGTTAACTCATTAAATCATCAACCCGTGATGGGTTTAGCCGGGTCGGGCCGGATTACCTGTTTTGACAGCTCTAATAATTGGTATCTCTAAGGGAAGTTAATTCTATAAATTAAGAAACTCTTCTTGATCTCTGACATATTTAAATGCTCTAATGAGAGATTTTGAAAACTTTTCACCATATCAGGAATCAATATATTTTCATATTCGTAATTGTTCCTAAAACATAAGGATGGCAAAAATTGATACACACCCTTATCTTTAGTGCATAAAAAATATGGATTAGGATGGACATAAATTCATAAATATAAGATTGTGACCAATTTGTCTTATTGTTATTCTTTTAATCAATATCTACCATACTTATTTTGTCCTTTTAATCACTCTCCTACAAAATAAGATAAGGTTAAAGAATGATTTATAAGAGAACATTAATCCTTTGTTAGTTCTATCCTAGTGTTATTCTTGTCCTAACTAGAATAAATTAGATTTTGATAAAGGTTTTTAGTCCAACACATGTTGTTGTTTGAACATGTATGTGTGTCAATGTGGTATTTGATAGTTCTCATATGACAATTGAGACTTATATCTACTTGATAGTTTTCATTTCAATTGAGACTTATATTTCTCTCAAATGATAAATATTTTAAAAAAATGTTATTAAAAGTGCAATAAACTAACTTAAATTAACCTTATTTCGAACATATTAGTCCTCAACACTCTTTTATATTGATATCTAGGACATAATAAAAGATCAAAAGATTACTCATTATTTTTTTACATTGTCAAAAAATTGAAGATCCTACTAGTAATAATCACTACTTATGATTATTAAGAACTCTAGTTTATAATTTATCACTCTATAACTAATATTTTGTATTTTATAAACACTTGTCATGTTTATATAATGTAAGGACACTTAACTTAGAATGTAAAGATAACAGAATGAAGAGGAATTTAAATATTTAGTGTCCATCCAAATATTAAAGATATGAGAAAACACAAACCGATAAAACCCAAAAAAAAAAAATTGGGAAAATATTACATGAAATTAATTTTCTTTTTATTTATGTGATTTAAAAAGTAATGCAAGATGGCGATGCTTGCATGATCGACACATAGCAACTAATCATTTTCCCCAGAAAACGTATTTCTAACCACAAAATGAAATCTTCCCTTAAACATAACCATCACTTTGATTCCCAATGACCCATAATAATTTGCTGTAGATAAAAACACACGCTAGACACACAGGAACAAGGAAAAATAACCTTAAAAAATAGGTTTCACGATCATGCTCACTCACACCAATTGAAAAGACAGCCAAATTTTCGCACCAAACACAAATAAAACAACACCGATAAAATCATAATAAATGGTAAAAGAACACGCCTAAATATTTTTTTCCTAAAAGATGGGATAAGTCTATTTATTGTCTCTCAAATTTCAAATTTCTATTTCTATTTAATTATAGTCGTGCCAATTGTGAAACAACTAAAACTGTAAATGTATGACTTTAGTTTATCCAGAATAAATAACACTTCGATATTATCTGTTTGCATAATTCAGATTTTACCACTATAGGTGATTAAAGATGTGTTAATTAAGTAGTGTTAATTAAGGAAATGCAGTAAAAAAAACAGAAAAATGGTGGTGATTGAAGGAGAATTGTGCGAGTGAAGTTGACTAGTAGTATTAATTAGCGATGACATACCGTTTACTTTGCAGTTGTTGCTGCTTTCCCCGCAACTCACCTTTCCTCAGGTCACTGAATCTGGACGTTAATAAAGCAGCACAGCCACGCCACGCACCGCACCACACCACACCACACCACACCACACCACACAGCGCACCAATTTTCCATTTTAAAACCCAACGCGGAAAGGAAACAACCATACACCACCACCACGTTCTCCCTGCATCTCAACGGTGCGTTCCTTTAACACCTTCACGCAATATATTATCACCAACCTTTTTTCCTTTCTTATTTTTTTTTTTTCTTTCGTTCTTTTAAGATTCCTTAGTCTAGGGAATTCTTCTGCTCCTTAGTTCTTACTGCCGCACTCTCTAATTAGGGATCGCGGATCCACGCTCGGGATTCCGTTTGAGGTTGCTTTTTCCTCGTGTTGTTTCTTTTCCTAACGGATTTTTTGGAATTTCGTGATTTTTGTTTGCTTGGAGCTCCAATCTGCTTTCAATTACTGTATATTGTTGAAAATAGTAATGGATCTGATGAGATTGTGCTGTTCTGGTTTGATTTAGCTTGCTATTGCTTTCTATTGGCTGAATCGTGTCTTTCGGGATTTAGGATTATGGTTGTAGTTAATCGTAGTTCGCTGTGTAAGTGTGCAATTCGCCAACTTCAATATCCATTTTCCCTGTCCGCATGTCTCTTTGTATTTTTTGTTTGCCCCTTTTTGGGATGTCTTGACCAATAAAACAAGAGCTACTCATAAGAATCTCAGAATCAGTTGTTTTTAACTTTATATATATATCCCTATGTGTCTATATTTGTGTATATAGTGGAAGATTCCTCTGCTGCAGTTGTCATGTCAACTCCATGGACGGAGATATCAATGAAGGGAGGATAGGATTTTTTATATTTCTTGTTGATTTCCTTTGTTTTTAAGTCTCCTTGTATACTATTATAAACTTCTACTGTTTACTTGGTTATGGTAGACCGCATTTTGTTTCGTGTTCCTCTCTGTTAAATGTGGAGCAGTATGAGAATTTTACTCTATTTATAGGGAATTAGGATTGCGCTTCTTCTCATGGTTTATTTTTCTGTACAGATAAAGCTGTACGATTCTGAAACTAGTGATTCACTTATTGCATGAAGGCAGAGCTCTGAGAAATTAAGTCTTTGTATTGGAAGCTCTAGTTCAACATGTCTTCTATAAGCAAGGGTGATCGGAAGGCTTCTCTTGATGCAGCATCATGGTTGTTCAATGTGGTCACCTCTGTGGGAATAATCCTCGTGAATAAGGCCCTGATGGCTACATATGGTTTTAGTTTTGGTAGGACCTCGCCTTTACTTTTCCCATCCTCTCCCTTGAATCTTTGATCTGCCTGCCTTTGATTTAAAAGATGCTATGCTTCTTTTTCTATGTGTTGTTTCGATGAACTACCTATCTTGTGCATTCTTTTGGTGTCACACATGTATGTTTTTGAAGGGGTAAAGAAGGGGAAAGCTTTTCTGTATGATAAAATTGCGTGTTTTATGACGGTAACTTCACTTTGATATTATCTGTTTGCTTAATTCCGATTGCACTACTATAGCATCTTGGATTAGGTCATTGAAGATGTGGTTCAGTTGTAACTATAAAATGGCCTAATAGACTGGATATGTGATATAGCGTGGGAGTGAGCTAGAAAAAATCCTATAGGATGGGCATTTGGCTTGGTGGTTTGTAAGAAACTATAGTATAGAGACTTTGAATAGTTTATCCTGACTTTAGTTTCATTCTCTAAATGCTAATACTTTAAGTTGATATGTTTTGATTGTGTCTACCTTTTAATGGTGCTGTTCGGTATAAACTTTTCCTATGATTTTGAAGAATCATACATTATTCCTAGGTGCTAGTTGAATAGGTGATAAATTAGAATCACAGATGCTGTAAGCAATACTATGTTGTTCAGTAAAAGCGCTAGACAGAAAATCTGAGCAGAAGGTATGCATTCAGACAACAGGCTGGTGTGGTACAGACTGCAAACATTATATCAGTGATGTGAATACCAAAAATATGTGCAAAATCTGCAAAAAAAGAAAAACTTCTCATAAAAAAATTAATTGCCATGTTCAAGATAGGCGTTCAAAGTTTCTACAAGGAAAGTATTTTTTGAACAACCTTTCCATTTCCGTGCTTTTCGGTTTATATTAGTAACGACAGTATTACCATTTGTATATCTCAACTAAAATAGCGTAAACGAACTTACTGAGATTAGCATTGGATGATAGATTTAAAATCTCTTCTATTACCAGTGAAGCAAAGAATTATTTGGTTTAGTTTCTTCTTATGTAGCTTGTAAGGAGTACAAATAATCGTTTCTGAACTTCTATACCACTCCTGAATCCTGACCTTCTGTATTATATAATGCTATTATGCAGCTACTACTTTAACTGGTCTGCATTTTGCCACGACAACTTTGTTGACACTCATTCTTAAATCGCTGGGATATATCCAGACCTCTCATCTTCCATTATCTGATATAATCAAATTTGTCTTATTTGCAAATTTCTCCATCGTTGGGATGAATGTGAGTTTAATGTGGAATTCTGTTGGTTTTTATCAGGTAACATTTAGACTTACAGCAACATTTTGAACTCTCTTTATAATAAAGTTAAGTTAGATATTTATAATAATTCCTCCTTGAAATAAAATTTTTCAGATTGCTAAGCTGAGCATGATTCCAGTATCCTGTTTTCTGGAGGTTGTCTTGGACAATGTACGATATTCAAGGGACACAAAGCTTAGTATTGTTTTGGTTTTGCTTGGTGTTGCTGTCTGTACAGTCACCGATGTCAGTGTTAATGCAAAAGGTTTTATTGCTGCTTTGATAGCAGTTTGGAGCACAGCCCTGCAACAGTATGTAAGTATCATACACTAACATCGAACCTGAATCTTTAGCTGTGAGATACAAACCAATCAAACTGAATTTCATTTCATAAAGGCAGTTTTGGATTGGTAAATGTTCACTTTCTGGTATACTTGTTGGCAACATTCATTTATTTAACAATCAATTATCTTTGTTATAGAACTTTAAATTATAAAATTGGGAAGCCTACAATAATTTTTCTCTGTTTTTTCTGCAATTGTATCGCAAGCAGTATTCTCAGGTGCATCTATAACAGACTTCGATAACTTGATTTAGTTTACAAAACTTCTAAGCATTCTCGCTTTTGTTGGTTTCATGACCTCAGTCTTGTTGGGTGTTGGGATGATATTTAAGAATAAACTTTTGTGCAGTATGTGCATTATCTTCAGAGGAAGTATTCTATTGGATCATTTAACTTGTTGGGCCACACAGCACCAGCACAGGCAGGAAGTTTACTGCTAGTAGGCCCCTTTCTTGACTATTGGTTGACAGGCAAACGAGTTGATGCTTACGGATATGGCTTGACATCCACTGTAAGTTTTCTCTATTTCTTTCTAGTTTTTTTTTTTTCTTTGAATCTTTTTGCTGTGATTACGGAGAGAAGTGAATACTAGTTAAATTTATTTCTATATCAGGTTTAGGCTGACAGATTTTCTGGTAAGAAGTTTAAAATAACTCTAACTGTAAGGACATAAGTTAATATACTACATATTGCTTATCGTAGAAGTGAGTGCCAAAATTCTGCTGCCCAAATTCAGTGTCAGCTTGCTGCATAGAAACATTGAGAAAGCATCCTTAGGTTGATTAAGAGTTGTCTTAATCTTAACTGATTCATACTTCTTTTAAACTGTCTCATATTCAATTTATATAAGTCCTCTAAGTGTTGCTTACAGCTTGAAGTTCTAGTAGATTCCTTAAGAATTTCTCAAAACTTCAGATTTGCTGTTTAGGGTCAGTAAATAGCTTTTGAAGTTCAAAGTGTCATAACAATCCAGATAACTTCCTCTAATGCACGTTATTTTTTTAGAGGGAAACGACTTTCTCGGTTTCTTTCAAGAGATGGACTTTCTTTTTTAACGAAGGTGTTCATTGTGCCCTTTTCATTACTCCCTATAGTGGATATTTAGTTAACTAATAGCATCTATGAAATCAAATGCATGTTCATATCTAATTTTCTCCTCTTTCAAAATGTTTTGAGTATAAAAGAAATAATATTTCTGAAAAGTGGCTCATAGTTATTTATTTCTGTATTTGGTCCAAACTAGTACTGCTTGGAAGGTTAACTTATCCTTTAAATTCATTTACATATTGAAACGTTTGGTTCTCTGTGATCATAATTTGACCAATCTAGTTTAAAATATGAGAATGTTTATGTACGTCTGAAGGAAAAGTTATCTTTTTGAATCGTTACTTTTTCTGAGGTTGTGTAAATGTTGAAGATTTTAATTAGATTTATACAATCTTGTTTCAGTCGACCACTTCCCTATTTTTGTATTGGAGATTTTTATTTCGTCCACCCCAGTTTTCCAGTAATACTTCTACAATTATTTCCGTGGTCTATGTTGTTGCTTCAAACTAATGCTAAATATAGGTGGTAGCGGGCGTATTCATTCAGTATCTGTAAAAGGCATGAACAACTTTCTTACATCCGTGTAAATTTTTTCTTTTATCTCTATACTACTGGCGGTATCCATATGCACGAAATCTCACTACATCCATGTAAGTTTGTTTGTCTCACTATACTGGCCAGCAGCAGCATGCATATAGCTCTGTGTAAATAAAAGCGGTGTATTCTTGACCATTGGTCGGTATGCACAGAATGTGGGAGGGTTCCCTTCCTTGGTCTCCCTTAGAACCAAATGATGTAGTTGTCATTTTCTTTTCTAAAGGATTTGGATCCTACCCCTTTACCGTAGGAAAATACTGTTATTTTTTTAAGAAACATATATTCTGTGGAGGGACCAGTTTCCTGTTTATGGACTGTGCACGTTTTGTTTGTCTTTCTCTGGAAAATGACGCGGGCATTTTCATAAGAAAAGGGGAGAATCCAAATATGTATAAACTTTATGTCAACTTTATAAATACTGTACAGTGTAGTACCTTTACTCAAGAAAATAATGAATACTGTGACTACTGGAACACTATTATTAAACTGAGCTGCTCGTGCTGTCTGCAGTTGTTCATCATTCTGTCTTGCACCATTGCAGTAGGGACAAACCTCAGTCAGTTCATCTGCATCGGTAGGTTCACGGCTGTATCATTCCAAGTCCTTGGTCACATGAAGACTATTTTGGTCCTAATCCTGGGATTCATTTTCTTTGGAAAAGAGGGTCTTAATCTACATGTTGTTCTGGGTATGATCGTTGCAATAGCAGGTATGGTCTGGTATGGCAATGCTTCTTCTAAGCCAGGGGGGAAAGAGCGTCGTAGCTTTTCCCTTCCCAAAACACAAGATTATAGTTCACTACCTGTGTCCTCTGAACCAGACACGAAGGCATAGAAAATAATAGAAATTCACTAGAGAGAAAGTGCTGCAACTTTTGGTTAACTGTGTGGAAAATCAGGTGTCCAGCGAACTGGATTAATTTTCACTATACCTGGAGTGAATTCCCAATTATTTATAGATCATAGTCATATCTTTTCTTGTGTTAATGAATTGTTTGGGAGGGAAATGGGGGGAAACAGCGTTGTTAGAAGAGGAAAAAAATCTATGCTATGTTTCATTTTTTTAATTACAGATAATGTTACTGTCACTTTTATAGTAAAGTTTAATTCCATTTTTTCCATTTGGAACGGTTCTGTTGTTAACCTTCTGCTCATGACAACTATTAGCATGTTTGAATTGCGTTCCTTATATATGTGTCAAACATACTTTTGAAGAATGAATGATATGCTTTGTACCTAATACTCTAATAGTACTTTTGGATGCTTTACCGTGGTAACCCAAACATGTTATACGTCATTGGGTTCAAAGGGAACGTGTTGGGTTGAAATACAGGAATGTGTGTTGGTAGATGATTTATAATCTTTGAGTGATTCACTTCGGCTCCACCTCAGAATCAATAGAACCTTTCATAACTAAACAAGTATCAATTTCCTTTTCAAATGGATTGTTGTGCTAAAACAAGCAACAAGCAAGCAAACACTCAACAAAGAAACCGACATATGAGGAATAAACAGGAAATAAAAGGCATATATTGCCTTGACCGTGTTTGGACAGGAGATGGATTATTAGCGAGAGTAATTTACCTTGGTATCCAATTAGGTTTAAGTAGGAAGAATAAGGCATGGTATTATGTTCAATATTCTGTCCAGTTAAAGAAAAATTTATATCTGTGATATGCGGAAATGTATTAGGCACTGATTTGTCTGTAGGGAAAAAACAAGAAAGGTTGAAGTAAGTTGTGGCAGGGATTGGCAGAGCTAAATAAAAGAGCATAGTAAATGCCTAACGTTATGTTAGGTGGGCTTCCCAGTAACCTAATCCTGAATAATTGAAGTTGCTTTCTGGAAGGTTTTTGTAGGATTCACTTGCCATGGTCCCAACAACAGCTAGATCTGCATATTTTACACAGCACTTTTGAGACAATGGGAGAGCAGGACCTGTAATAAAAGCCTGATTTTCTGAGACATGGGGAATGATGCATTCATGCAAAACAGTAAAAATTAGGTTAAAACTTGACATTTATGGCGTCACGTACCAGCACTTCTGTAGTAGCAGGTCAGCACCTGCCTCTGTCCAACGTAAAATATTTGGGTTTTTCCCCTTCTACTATTCATTTTCCACGTTAATTTTCGATGTAAATTGCTCCGCGTGCTACTTGCTTCCTACTTTCTGATACATCCACTGTGCATTGTTTTTATTTTGGACAATAAATTTTAGACCGTAAAATTCTTCTTTACTTCATAATTACTTTTACAGGATAAGTTTCAGTTTTGTTATTTTTTTTTTCTACTTCCTAATACAATACTTCAATGTTTTCTGTTGCAATCATGAATTTGTCTTGATCAAACTGTATTTTCAAAAACGCTTCACTTTTTTATTGATAACATTTATTTTAATAAACTAATTTTAATTCATGAGATGCTTGTGAGTAAGAATAATTTGAACTGATATAATAGTTAAAAGACTTAACTTTGAGTAAGAATGCTTTTGAGTAACTTTTATAAGTTTTCCCCAATTATTTTTTTCTGAAGAATTTGAACTAGTATACTCATGCACATTTTTTTCAGAAAAAAGAAAGAAAGAAAGAAAGAAATACAAGTTCTCGGAGTATGGGTATATTGACTTTTGTAGCGTAGTATTGTTTATTATGAAAGATGTTCGATGATGGAGAAATTGGTTGGTTGCTGAGGACAATATGGAGGAATCAAAAGAATGAATTCGTTATATTGCAGAATGAGATCACCAATGAGAAAGCCTATGCTTTCTGGGCTTATTATGTTTGTTGTTGAGATACTACTGACTCAATGAGAATTCCCACAATCACTATCTTCTTCCTACGATGTCAATATCTAAAGATAACCGTCTTTTTTTCGATGTACCATGTTCCTAACTGTTATCATATATATATATATATATATATATATATATATATATATATATATATATATATATATATTTATATATATATATATTTATTTTTTTGTATTTTTATATATATTATA
>Ga0214542_1009360_pt1 | contig 15293 bp, 15 predicted proteins | sample CNSS1metaG_FD_160096 | JGI IMG/M metagenome (GOLD analysis project Ga0214542, IMG submission 160096) | Root nodule microbial communities from cowpea collected in UCLA plant growth center, Los Angeles, California, USA - CNSS1 | ecosystem: Host-associated > Plants > Roots > Nodule | place: USA... | reverse complement strand
TATTTAGCACATAACATGCAGTACTTACTACATCAGCCCAAAAATATTTTGGCAAATTATTTTCATTCAACATGGTTCTTGCCAATTCTTCCAAGGACCTATTTTTCCTTTCTACAACACCATTTTGTTTTGGTGTTCTAGGTGCAGAAAAATTGTGTGAGATCCCATTTTCTTCACAATATGTTTCAAAAATAGCATTTTGAAATTCACCTCCATGATCACTTCTAATGGATTTAATTCTTAAATCTTTCTCATTTTGTATAACATTGGCAAATTTTTTAAAGACTTTGAATGTGTCATTCTTAGCAGGGATAAAGAATGTCCAAGTGTACCTTGAGTAGTCATGTACTAGAACTAAAGCATAATAATTTCCCCCAATGCTCCTAGTTCTAGAAGGTCCAAACAAATCCATATGTATTAATTCTAATGGATTAGATGTAGAAACAGTTTGCTTTGATTTGAAAGAGATTTTGATTTGCTTGCCTTTTTGACATGCATCACATAGCCTATCTTGCTCAAACTTAATGTTAGGCAAACCATTTACCAATTTCTTTTTAGCTAGTTTGTTTAGATGTGCCATGTGAATGTGTGCAAGTCTTTTGTGCCAAACCCATGGATCATCTTTTTTAGCAAATAAGCAAAGAATGGATTTGAAATCAGAATTTTCAAAATCAACCATGTAGATATTTTGAATTATTTTTCCAACAAATACTACTTCATTTGATGATGCACAACATATCAAACAATGATTTGATTCAAAAATAACCTTCAGCCCTTTATCACACAATTGACTTATACTAAGCAAGTTATGTTTCAGCCCTTCAACTAACAGTACATTTTCAATGACAGTGGAAGAAGAACTTGTTATCTTGCCTACACCTAGAATTTTACCTCTATTGTTATCACCATAGGTAACATGACCACTTGCTTTGTATGATATTTTGCTGAATTTCTTTGCATCACATGTCATATGTCTTGAACAGCCACTATCCAAATACCACATTGATTCCTTGGCTCCAAGACTTACCTGCATAGTAGTTTAAAGAGATGATGCAGGTACCCAATTGAATTTGTATCCTTTCATGTTAGACAAAACATTTGAATTCTTGGCTATCCATTTATATTTACCTTCAGGAACACCATGCTTCTTAAAGTAACATTTATTCGATGTATGACCAGATTTGCAACAGTAAAAGCATATAATAGAACATGGTTTACTCATGTTAATGAATTTCCTTGACTCTAGTCGACTACCTAGTTAATTTTCGTGTTCTGCATATCCTATGCCTTCTCTGTTCAGTACACTTCTTTGGGAACCTAGCATAGCATCTAGATAATTTCTTCCTAGAGTGAATCTAGTTAATGTACTCATTAGATATTTGATTCTCTCTAATTGTTTGGAACAATTTTCACAATTAAGCACACTCTTTTTGCAATTACCACTGTTATGCTTTTCAATATTTTCAAGCTCAGTTTTCAATTCTTCATTTTCTGTTTCAAGCTATTTTAATCTATTTTCAAGCCACCTATTTTCACCTTTATGTTTGTAACATCCCTAAGGAATATTACTTTGAAAATATCATAAACAATTAAATAAATGAGACTAAATACGATAATATAAAAATTATTCCTCATCTATGTAGGCATATTCCCAAAACGCGGGAAAATTAAAGTCGCAAATTCAAAACATTGTAACGGTTCGCAATTCAAAAACATTACAACTCATAAAAACCAAAAATGGCTAATGTTCCAAAACATAAATACATCAAATTCAAATCTTCAAAAGCCCATAACATGATCCCGCTCTCCAGTCTCAAGCATCTCCTCGCTCACCTGTCAAAACATTTACTCCCGGATAATAAATCATCTGATCATCGCCACACACACACATATAGGGTGAGCTATGCATATTAAACAAATTAAATATGATACCCATCCCAATAAAAATTTACAGGTTAATGTTAATTACAAATTATCCACCCCTGATCTCAATATTCTTTCTTGAGTCACATGCATGAAACTAGGTCCTGGGATTTTCTCTGTGCTCCCACGAAACTATCCCTTTCGTGGTCCAACCCTACGAGCCAATCCTGCTCATAGTCCAACCCTACAGACTCCTCGCCTGTAGTAACACATCCAAGCTCACTACACTTGGATCCTGACACGCACGCAATCACCATACTAAGGACTCCTCGTCCAATAGTAGCCGACGGGAACATCACAGTTCCTTGCCCATCGTGCGCCCAACGCATACAATCACCATACTAAGGACTCCTCGCCCAATAGTAATCGATGGGAACTCAACTAGTTCCATGCCCATCATGCATTCAACCACTCAAGCACATCCCAGAACCCTATTGGACTTAGTCCATCAAGCCCAAGCACAAAAGAAGCGAACTTAGTCCTTCAAGATCACTAATCAAGCAAAAGAAGACAATTGTACAGCCACACAAACCGCCTGGTACCGCCTAGACACCGCTAGGCGGATACTGGCAGAAAATCGCCCGGCGGTCACACTCCCACCGCTAGGCACTACGGCCCAAACAGGACCCGTAATTTTCCGTCACCTCCTGGCAGACACAATCCTGCCGCCAGGCGCCTCCTGCAGGCAGAGGCCACTGCCACTGGTTTAAGGCACTATCGCCTGGCGGTCTGCCCTGTACGGCCAGGCGCCATACCAGTAGCGAGATGCTACTGGTTTTTGGCACATTCTACAGGTCTAAAGACCTCAATTCGCAACACTACTTCTACACACTAATCATAGTATTTATAACATATCACCAAAACTAAAACACACCTAGTTCAATCAATTCATGCCCAACTCAAACATTATCAGCATACCACATTTCTTTTGATTCTCAAATAGAACAAGCCACAATTAACAGTATTCCCCTTACCACTTATCATTATACATGTTATTCTGTGAACATTACCGTACCCCAGTTACGGCCATATGCCCAATTAACTCTTTCGCCCATCCTTTTTCCTTTTTATTACCTTACTAGTTCTCATACTCCATATATCCCGGTTTCTAAACCCTTTCACCCTACTATTTATTCCACCCCAATCTGGTCATCATTTTATGTGCACTTGGACACCCAAATTAACATAACAAATAACAATATGTAATATAACCGAAGCACATTTTTTTTATCTTCCTTTTATTATCTAAATATCCTAGATGATGAAATTACAATCTATCCTATCTCAAAATACTTCCTATAAGAACAAGATTGTGAGCACCCCAATCATTGCACCCCATGGCAAGAGCACCAACCAGATTGCACCTGCTGCCCTCCTAACAGGTCGCCTGGCGGCAGCCTCAGTACCGCCAGGCGGTACGTGAAACACTGGGCTCTGCCCAGATTCCCCCTCCACAATCCTTGTGACTCCTCCACCCCACTATTTCACAGTTCATCTTTACAATGATGTAATTTCGAACGCATCATACCCAGAATCAGATTACCATCAGATCATCATCAATCACACGCAAACAATTCACCATTCACAATCATTGGTTATGACATTCATTCCTAAACCCAAACGAGACCTAAATATACCAACTCACATGAAACTTCATGAAATCTTCCACCAATTTCGCGATTATAGGTAATCACACAACAACTCAATCATACACACGTCATATAAATTAACCAGACCTCCAACAACACAAAACCACCCAAAACCTGCGAGAATTGGAAAATCCAGTATGTGTCGCCTGGCGGGTAGCACCTTGCCGCTAGGAGGTGCATGAGTAAAACCTAGTTTTTGGGTCTTCAACGTATGATTCGCCTGGCGGGCCTTCAACACCGCCAGGCGGTTTCTGGGAAAAATCCAGAAACTGCGAAAAATGTCACAAACGCAAGTACCACATGCAATTTCATTCACATTAGACATAGTTTATCATAACCACGGTAAAAGCAATATAAACAGCTCCCCTAACCTGGATTAAAGCCTTCCCCGAGTGTTCTTCTACTCCTTTCCTTGAACTCCAATTGGTCTCCCTTGTCTTCTCTCAATTCAGCCCCTTTTTCACACCCAAACCTCACCTTTCAACCTCAATTTCATAATCTTTCTGTAACCTCACAATACCCTTTGCAGAAAACTTTCTCTTCTCTCACAATTAGGCTTTTTAGGGCTGTTTTAATGGTTGCCTAATACTCTAAACGAAAATAGCATTAGGAGAGGGTAATGACCATTCAAGCTCACTAATTGGCTTGCTTTCCAGCTACCCCTAACTGATACTTCTGCTAGGGTTTTTCCTTAACCCTTCAACTTCAAATCAAAACCAAAAATGACAAAAATAGAGTTTCCTTTGGGTCTCCCAAGGTTTGAACCCACACCCATGCACATGCCAACTCAATGCCTAACCAATGCAACCGATTCATATTTCATACTAACCAATACAATTCAATAATTATAAAAATCCACAACACGTTTTAATATACATAAAAATAATACAAATTTAATAACACACAAAAATAACATACATAGGACTCCAACCCAAGTCCTCTCACACAAACCAAGTACTCTCAACCACTTGAGCTAGTACTTTTCCACGTCATACACTCTGCATTTATTACCTTAAAGGTTCTCCTTACCCACATTTATCCAATAATTACTTAATTAATTATTTAATTTTTCCCGGGTCTTACATTCCTCCCACCTTCAAAAGTTTTCGTCCTCGAAAACAAGACTTACCAGGAACAGATGTGGATAGGATAACTTCATGCGATCCTCCATCTCCCAGGTCATCTCCAGAGTTGCCTCATCCCAAAGCACCTTCACCGTCTTTATCTCCTTACCCCTCTGATGTTTGACTTGAGAGTCAAGGATGCGAACCAGTCCAGCTAGTACGGTTAAATCTTCCCGCACTTGTACATCATCAACCTCTAGTACATGGTCTGGACTTGCAACGTATTTCCTCAACTGAGAAATAATGGAATACGTTGTGCAAGTTCGCTAGATGAGGTGGCAAGGCAATTTCATAGGTCGCCGGCCCAATTCTCCGCGTAATCTGATAGGGTCCTATAAACCGTGGTGTCAACTTCCTCGATTTTAGAACCCTTCCAACTCCCATGGTTGGGGTAACCCGTAGAAACACATGATCACCTTCATCAAACTCTAACGGCCGCCTTCTTTTATCAGCATAGGACTTTTGCCGACTCTGTGTAGCTCTCATCCGATCCTGGATTAATTTAACTTTTCCAGTGGTCTACTGCAGAAACTCGGGGCCAAGCACAAGGGCTTCCCCATCTTGATACCAACACAGCGGTGTTCTACACCTTCGACCATATAATGCTTCGTACGGTGCCATTCCAATACTAGCATGATAGCTATTATTATATGTGAATTCCACCAAAGGTAACACTTCGTTCCAGTTTCCCAGATGGTCTAACACATAAGACCGCAACAAATCTTCCAAAGACTGTATAGTACGCTCAGATTGACCATTTGTCTGAGGATGGTAAGCTGAACTCATCCTCAGTTGAGTTCCCAAGGCTGCTTGTAATGACTACCAAAATCGGGAGGTGAATCTCGGATCCCGGTCTGACACTATACTTTCTGGCACCCCATGTAACCTCACTACCTCCCGCACATAAGTTTTTGCTAGTCTATCCATCGAGCATTTCTGATTTATAGGTAAGAAGTGTGCACACTTAGTCAATCTGTCCACAATTACCCAGACTGAGTCATGCCCTCTTGTCGACTTCGGCAAGTGTGTCACAAAATCCATGGAGATACTATCCCACTTCCACTGAGGTATCTCCAATGGTTGTAGGGTACCTCCCGGCCTTTGATGTTCAATTTTGGCTTTTTGGCATACCAAACATTGAGCAACAAAATCGGCCACGTCTGATTTCATCCCATTCCACCAAAAGGACTCCTTCAAATCCTTGTACATCTTAGTCATTCCGGGGTGGATGCTAAGACGACTTTGGTGACCTTCTTTCAGAATTTGCCGCATGAATAGGGGTCCTCCAGGCACACACACCCTACCTCTGAAGCGTAGAATACCGTCCTCCCCCATCTGGTAATCTTTTCCTTTATCTATACCCAGCCATCCCACAAATTGTTGCAGCTCCATATCATGCCCCTGAGCCACACGTATCTCATTCAAGAAGTCATTAGTAACTTTTAACATACTGCATTGTATAACTCCTTGTCCAAACTGCATTCCCAAGTTCATGTCCCGAAGTTTTTCAATCAGCTCCAACTCCTTTACCATCATGCAGGAGACATGCATCTTCTTACGACTCAATGCGTCAGCTACGACATTTGCCTTGCCTGGGTGATAAAGCAATTCAAAGTCGTAGTCTTTCAGGTACTCCATCCACCTGCGTTGTCTCATATTTAATTCCTTCTGGTCGAACAAGTATTTCAGACTTTTGTGATCATTGAAAACTTGAAATTGAGACCCGTACAAGTAGTGTCTCCAAGACTTGAGAGCAAATACAATAGCTGCCAGCTCCAAGTCGTGAGTCGGGTAATTTTTCTCGTGTACTTTCAACTGACGAGAAGCATATGCCACCGGCCTCTTATCTTGCATCAACACACACCCCAGCCCCTGATGAGATGCATCACAATACACCTCAAACATTTTCCCCAAATTAGGAATTACTAACACCGGAGCGGTAGTCAAACACCTTTTCATGTCCTCAAAGCACTCCCCACACTTTTCAATCCAAGAGAATGGCTGATCTTTTCTTGTGAGTTGTGTCAATGGGTTCACTTTCTTCGAGAACCCCTCCATAAATCTCCTGTAATATCCTGCCAGACCCAGGAAACTCCTCACCTCAGTCACCGTCTTAGGCCACTCCCACTTAAGGACCGTCTCGATCTTAGCCGGATCTATCGCAATGCCTTTGGCTGATATGACATGCCCGAGAAATTGTACCTCGTCTAGCCAAAACTCGCATTTGGACAACTTCTCATACAACTGATGATCCCTGAGTATCTTCAATACAACCCTCAAATGATCAGCATGCTCTTCTCTCGTCTTTGAATAAATAAGTATGTCATCTATAAAGACGAAGACAAACTTATCTAACCAAGGTCGAAAGATTCTATTCATGTAATCCATGAATATTGCCGGTGCATTCATTACTCTGAATGGCATCACTATATATTCGTAGTGGCCATACCTCGACCTGAAAGCCGTCTTCTGTACATCTTCCGGCTTCACCAAGATCTGATGATATCCAGATCGTAGGTATATCTTGGAGAATATTCCTGCCCCCTTCAACTGATCTAGTAGGTCGTCAATCCTCGACAAAGGATACTTATTCTTGATTGTTAATTTGTTTAGCTGCCTGTAATCAACACAAAGTCTTGAGCTCCCATCCTTCTTCTTCACTAGTAATACCGGAGCTCCCCACGGCGACGCACTAGGCTGAATAAATTTCTTCTCAAGTAGATCCTCTATTTGCTTCTTGAGTTCTGTCAATTCTACAGGTGTCATTCTGTACGGTGTCATGGATACCGGACCTGCACCAGGAACTAAGTCGATAGAGAAATCTATGTCTCGACTTGGGGGCAGTCTCGATACTTCATCCGGAAATACATCTGCGTACTCATTGACAATAGGGATATTCAAAATCATCTCCACTGCGTTTTTCTTTTCTGGTTTAGCCATCACCATAAAACATGTGGCCCCTTCTTGCAACGCTCTCATAGCTTCTCGAGTTGAGATCAACTCTAACCTTTCATGCTCTGGGAATACCAAATTGTGTCGTCCACAATCAATTATGATGTGATTATTGGACAACCAGTCCATTCCCAATATTACGTCCAGTCCCTCTAGAGGCAAGCACACCAAGTTCACCTTGAATCTGCGACCTGCCACTTCCATCACACACCCCACACAAACTGAATTGGTTGCTACCTGACCTGAGGAAGTAGTTGACACCAGCAACTCACATCCCAAACCACGTTTCTCCAAGTTCAGTCTCCCCACACAAGCATTAGAAATGAAGGAATGTGTTGCTCCAGAGTCGAACAACATTAAAACTGACTGGCCAATTAACAAACAGGGCTCAAGAATAAGGTTACCTGATTAGGTAGCCTCTGTGGAGGTCATAGCGAATACTCTTCCCACTGCTCTAGCTCTCTCAGCTGGGAATGCGGCTGGCTTTTTCACCCCAATACTCTTTTTCTTCGGGCAGTTATTGGCAAAGTGGCCCGGTTTGTCGCATATGAAGCATTTGCGACGATCTCCTGATCCTCCTACCCCACCGGTTATTTGAGGGCAGTTCCTCTTTAAATGGGGTCCCCCACACTGGTAACACATGGGGCCCTGAGAAGTCTAAGGTCGACTATAAGGTTTCTTCATCTGTCTCGCCTCTACGACATTCTTCTGATGTCGACTTGCCGGATTCGACCCTCTTTCTAGGTACTCTGCACTCTTGGCTTGTTCCACCAAGATCAAAAACCTTCTCTCTCTCAGCGGCGTGACCACCTTTTTCAAGTCATGCTTGAGCCCCATCTCAAACTTGAGGCATCTCCACTCCTCGGTAATTGCCTGAGAATAATACGTTGCCAGGTGCTCGAATTGTTAACATACTCTTGCACCGACATGTTCCCCTGTTGCAGAGCCAAGAACTCCGCCTCCCTGTCCTGCTTAACAGTATTCGGAAAATATTTTTCTAAGAATTGGATTCTGAAATTTTCCCAGGTTACTGACTCCTCCCTAACCTACATCTGTTGTTTCATGCCTGCCCACCAGTACTCGACATCATTATTTAGCAAGTACACAGCAAAGGTCAGCTTCTGCTCGTCGGCACAGTTCATCACTCCAAAGATCTTTTCGCACTTGCGAAGCCAGGCATCAGCTTCGTGTGGAGTGGCCCCACTTGTGAATTTTGCGGGCTTATGGCGCAAAAAATCCTCTATTGTTGGCACTCTTGCTGGTGTTATTGCCACTCTCGGCTGTGCTGGAATAGGTTGTTGCATTGCATCCACCATGCGATGAATGCCTTCTGCAATGTCATCAACACCGTTAGCGTTCCTCCTTCTTCTGTTAGCTGCCATTGCCTGGATACGCCACATATTCAACTGTTAAACATCACTCCATTAGTTTAACACACTCTTACCTCCTTAAATTTAAACACACATATAATACCATGCACACACATAGCAAGCTCACTCCCCAAAAGCCCCAAAACATGTTTTTCAAAACATTTTCCAAACTTTTGCTTTGATACCAACTGTAACATCCCTAAGGAATATTACTTTGAAAATATCATAAACAATTAAATAAATGAGACTAAATACGATAATATAAAAATTATTCCTCATCTATATAGGCATATTCCCAAAACGCGGGAAAATTAAAGTCGCAAATTCAAAACATTGTAACGGTTCGCAATTCAAAAACATTACAACTCATAAAAACCAAAAATGGCTAATGTTCCAAAACATAAATACATCAAAATTCAAATCTTCAAAAGCCCATAACATGATCCCGCTCTCTAGTCTCAAGCATCTCCAGTTCATCAAAATTCAAATCTTCAAAAGCCCATAACACCTGTCAAAACATCTGCTCCCGGATAATAAATCATCCGATCATCGCCACACACACACAGATAGGGTGAGCTATGCATATAAAACGAATGAAATATGATACCCATTACCACACAAACCGCCTGGTACCGCCTAGACACCGCTAGGCAGATACTGGCAGAAAACCGCCCGGCGATCACACTCCCACCACCAGGCGCTACGACCCAAACAGGACCCGTAATTTTCCGTCACCGCCTGGCAGACACAATCCTGCCGCTAGGCGCCTCCTGCAGGCAGAGGCCACTGCCACTGGTTTAAGGCACTACCGTCTGGCGGTCTGCCCTGTACGGCCAGGCGCCATACCAGTAGCGAGATGCTACTGGTTTTTGGCACATTCTACAGGTCTGAAGACCTCAATTCGCAACACTACTTCTACACACTAATCATAGTATTTATAACATATCACCAAAACTAAAACACACCTAGTTCAATCAATTCATGCCCAACTCAAACATTATCGGCATACCACATTTCTTTTGATTCTCAAACAGAACAAGCCACAATTAAAAATATTCCCCTTACCACTTATCATTATACATGTTATTCTGTGAACATTACCGTACCCCAGTTACGGCCATATGCCCAATTAACTCTTTCACCCATCCTTTTCCCTTTTTATTACCTTACTAGTTCTCATACTCCATATATCCCGGTTTCTAAACCCTTTCACCCTACTATTTATTCCACCCCAATCTGGTCATCATTTTATGTGCACTTGGACACCCAAATTAACATAACAGCTAACAATATGTAATATAACCGAAGCACATTTTTTATCTTCCTTTTATTATCTAAATATCCTAGATGATGAAATTACAATCTATCCTATCTCAAAATACTTCCAATAAGAACCCCAATCATTGCACCCCATGGCAAGAGCACTAACCAGATTGCACCTGCTGCCCTCCTAACAGGTCGCCTGGCGGCAGCCTCAGTACCGCCAGGCGGTACGTGAAAAACTGGGCTCTGCCCAGATTCCCCCTCCGCAATCCTTGTGACTCCCCCACCCTATTGTTTCACAGTTCATCTTTACAATGATGTAATTTCGCACGCATCATACCCAGAATCAGATTACCATCAGATCATCATCAATCACACGCAAACAATTCACCATTCACAATCATTGGTTATGACATTCATTCCCAAACCCAAACGAGACCTAAATATACCAACTCACATGAAACTTCATGAAATCTTCCACCAATTTCGCGATTATAGGTAATCACACAACAACTCAATCATACACACATCATATAAATTAACCCAGACCTCCAACAACACGGAACCACCCAAAACCTGTGAGAATTGGAAAATCCAGTATGTGTCGCCTGGCGGGCAGCACCTTGCCGCAAGGCGGTGCATGAGTAAAACCCAGTTTTTGGGTCTTAAACGTATGAGTCGCCTGGCGGGCCTTCAACACCACTAGGCGGTTTCTGGGAAAAATCCAGAAACTGCGAAAAATGTCACAAACGCAAGTACCACATGCAATTTCATTCACATTCGACAAAGTTTATCATAACCACGGTAAAAGCAATATAAACAGCTCCCCTAACCTGGATTAAAGCCTTCCCCGAGTGTTCCTCTACTCCTTTCCTTGAACTCCAATTGGTCTCCCTTGTCTTCTCTCAATTCAGCCCTTTTTTCACACCCAAACCTCACCTTTCAACCTCAATTTCGTAATCTCTCTGTAACCTCACAATACCCTTTGCAGAAAACTTTCTCTTCTCTCACAATTAGGCTTTTTAGGGGTGTTTTAATGGTTGCCTAATACTCTAAAACGAAAATAGCATTAAGAGAGGGTAATGACCATTCAAGCTCACTAATTGGCTTGCTTTCCAGCTACCCCTAACTGATACTTCTGCTAGGGTTTTTCCTTAACCCTTCAACTTCAAATCAAAACCAAAAATGACAAAATTAGAGTTTCCTTTGGGTCTCCCAAGGTTTGAACCCACACCCATGCACATGCCAACTCAATGCCTAACCAATGCAACCGATTCATATTTCATACTAACCAATACAATTCAATAATTATAAAAATCCACAACACGTTTTAATATACATAAAAATAATACAAATTTAATAACACACAAAAATAACATACATAGGACTCGAACCTAAGTCCTCTCACACAAACCAAGTACTCTCAACCACTTGAGCTAGTACTTTTCCACGTCATACACTCCGCATTTATTACCTTAAAGGTTCTCCTTACCCACATTTATCCAATAATTACTTAATTAATTATTTAATTTTTCCCGGGTCTTACAGGTATTAGAGTGTTGTAACTTTCTAGCCTCTTCATGCAACTCATTATATACATCAAGTGGTTGATAGAACCTAGTTTCATAGCTTTCATCAGTATATTCAAGATCACTTACACTGTTGGCTTTGGATTTTGTATCAGCCATCAAACACATATTTGTTTCTTCTTCATGGCTTTCACTTGAATCACTAGAGGTGTTGGAGTCATTGTCCTCCCAAGCAATATATGCTTTCTTCACTCTCTTGGACTTGCTTGTAGCCTCACTCTTTTCCTCCAATTTCTTTTTGATCTTAAGAATTGGACAATCAGGTTTGATATGACCAGATTTGCCACACTCATAACATGTTGGAGTGTTAGATGATGACTCTTGCCTCTTGGAAGGGAATCTTCTATTTCCTGCAGCTGCAGATTTTGCATTAGATTTATTTTTGTACTTCAAAAATTTTGAAAAACGTTTTACCATCAGATTCAGTGTCTTAGAATCAGAATCTTCATCCTCCTGATCTGCAGTTTCTTTATCTTTGTTGGCTTTGCTTATGCCTTCAGTTTTTGCAACAGCTTTTAATGTAATGCTTTTCCTTTTCTCTCATTCCTCTTCCTCTTTTAAACGTCCAAGTTCCAATTCATGTTCTCTTAGTTTTCCAAAGAGGGTTGCCATACTCATTGTGGTGAGATCTCTTGATTCAGAAATTGTAGTGACCTTAGGCTGCCATGCTCTATTCAGACTTTTCAGTATTTTGATATTCAGTTCTTCCTTTTCAAAGACCTTTCCCAAGGCTATGAGATGATTCACAATATGAGTGAACATTTTTTGCACATCATAGATTTTTTCTTCAGCCTTCATCCTAAACATTTCATACTCCTGAATTAATGTGTTCTTTCTAGCTCTCTTGACTTCATCCGTGCCTTCATGAGTTACCTCTAACACATCCCACATTTCTTTTGCAGATTGACAAATTGATACCCTGTACAATTCATCCAATGTTAGTGCAGATGAGATTATATTCTTGGCTCTCACATCATAATGAGCACGTTTATTTTCATCAGGAATCCAAGATAGGAAATCTTTAGGTATAGTTTTTCCTTCCTCAATTTTTGTAGGTATAAATGGACCATTAACAATAGCATCCCATACACCTTTATCAACTGATTCTAAAAAGATCTTCATTTTGATTTTCTAGAAGGGATAATTATCTCCAGAAAATAAGGGTGGTCTGTTTATTGAAGCCCCTTCAGAAAAAGTTTGTGAAATATTGGCCATCTGTCAGGATCTAGTCGACTATGAATTCGACTAACCCATACACCTTTATCAACTGATTCTAAAAAGATCTTCATTTTGATTTTCCAGAAGGGATAGTTATCTCCAGAAAATAAGGGTGGTCTGTTTATTGAAGCCCCTTCAGAAAAAGTTTGTGAAATATTAGCCATCTGTCAGGATCTAGTCGACTATGAATTCGACTAACAAGCTCTGGTGCCACTTGTTAGAATTGATGCTCCAATATTTCACAACCAAGAGGGGAGTGAATTGGTATTAACAAATTTTGTCCAGCTTTAGCACTTTTGAAATTGTTTTGATAATAACCTTTGCTTTTGAATCAATTGAAATAGTATGGTTTGATGCTTAATGTATGGAGCATTTATGCTATGACAAGATAAAGAGAGAAAGAGATAAAGCACACAGAATTTTTATACTGGTTCGATTCTTAAGAATCTACATCTAGTTCATCTAGCAAACCACAGCTAGATATATTCACTATATCACAAGAATTTCAAGATTTACAAATACACTTGATAAATCTAAATTCTAAGATAAAGGAACACAAATGCAAGGCATCCACACACTTGCACAACCACACAGCAGCAAGGCTATCACACACTTGCTTTAGACAGAAAACAACAGAAACAAACAATTTCAAACTGTATCAAAACACAAGAACAAAGCCTACAAAATGGATTGAGTACACCTTTTCCAAGACTGAAATTTCTTCATTTTGCCAAGTCAAAATTGAATGTGTCTTGATAGAATTCTTCAAGAGGACCTTCAAAGATAGCTCCAAGAACCTGTTTCGCACTTCTCTTTCTTTCTTTTGGTTTTTCAGATTCTCATTCAGAAAGTGCAGAAACTGTTTTTATATAATAGCTGCTATCAGGCACGAACCTAGTCGATTACATTAGTTGGCTTGTCGACTATCGAGAAGTGCAGAAACTGTTTTTATATAACAGTTGCTATCAGGCACGAACCTAGTCGACTACATTAGTTGGCTAGTCAACTATATTTTGACAGAATCCAACACCAAGTTCCAGGATATGCGTAGTTAACTATATTAGTAACCTAGTCAACTATCAGGGCAACAGATTGATATTTTCAGGATATCACATACATGTCAAATTAACAATGTAAAGCTATTATGGGCATCATAAAAAACATAGCACATCACACATGCATACATTTAATAGCAATATATATATATATAATATATATATATATGAGGGTACTTTTATGAATTAAAGTTTAGCGGGTATGGGTATCCACGGATACGGATACTATGATACCCGTACCCGCCCCGTTAACATGCGGGTATCAAAAATACACGTACTCGCGGGTATCGGGTTTCCATTTTTAATATTTGTTTCTTACCTGTTGCGGGTTTTATCCGCGGATATCCGCGGGTACAGATTTTTTACATCCCTAGTCAGGTTAGGTTATTTTTTTAGCCAACACATAGATAATTTGGTAATTTTTTTATATTAGTTTGTATTTGGATTGTATTGAAGTTTATTTAGATTTTAATTATAATTATAATTTAGTTTTGACTAAAAAAAATTAAAAAAATTAATAGTTTTTTAATTAAGTGAGCCCGTGAGCCAACCCTGATTAACCCACCAACTGGTGGTGGACCGAGTCGGATTCGAATTTTTGTGGCTCATTAACAAGTGAACCGGATTGGGTTGGCTCACTAAATGATTAACCCGTGGTGGATCGAGCTGGACAGGGCCGGATTATCCGTTTTGACAGCTAATAACCTATTTGAAATCCCCAAATATATCTAATCTACAATTAAATTTATATGGAATTTAAATTTTCTTCAAAAAAAAAAAGCATTGTGTAATATTTAAGCAAACTTTAAAACCCAAAATAAAGAGAGAGAAAAAAATATTATTCTGTCCATTACAATAGGAAAATAAACAGGTAGACATGAAAGAAAATTCTAAAGCAAGATAATCTAATTTAAATGGATAAAAGTATGGTATAAATTATAACATATATTAATTTAGTGAGCAGAAACCTTTACATAGGGGTTTCCTCGTGAAGTAAACATGCCCTAAAGAATGCCAAATATACTACTGCTTCATCATATTGAGATATGAAAACTTATTTTTTCTGGTTTGTCTGTTCTATTTAGATACCAAGTGGATTGATTTATGAGAGTGAATACATGTTCAGGAATGGTGAAAATCCTACTTAGCT
>Ga0214542_1009359_pt1 | contig 15293 bp, 11 predicted proteins | sample CNSS1metaG_FD_160096 | JGI IMG/M metagenome (GOLD analysis project Ga0214542, IMG submission 160096) | Root nodule microbial communities from cowpea collected in UCLA plant growth center, Los Angeles, California, USA - CNSS1 | ecosystem: Host-associated > Plants > Roots > Nodule | place: USA... | reverse complement strand
TATATATATATATATATATATATATATATATATATATATATATATATATATATATATATATATATGTATAAAACTAAATAAATAAAAATGTTAATATAAGATTTATATAAAAAATGTCTTGATTTGAAGAATATAATATCTTAATGTTGTTTCGATTTAAAAATAATTGGAATTTGATTGAATCAAAGAATAAATATGAATAATGAATTGAATATAAAACAATGACACTTGACGCTAACACTGACATGTGCCTCTATTGTTGGCACAAATAGCCTGGATGATTTGGTGCTTGAAGATTTGATGAAGGTACATGAAGTCATTGTGATGGAACATGTTCGAACCATGCTTACATTATTGAAGATGTGCAGATTTGATGTTTCATGCGTTGATCAGGCCTTGTATACATGTTCTCTATCTGGATTATTCATGGGGAAAACAAACTTGAAGAATTGTATTCTTGTTGTAGACCATTTTGCATTAATTAGATGTATAAGGTATTAGGTGTGTCTTTTAATCTGTTGAAATGTTTTTCAACAAGTCAAATGGTGTCTTTTACTCTGTTGAATGAGTTTTTAATAGATTAAAAGGTTTGTTGCAATAGTCTTAACTAATACATATTCAATCAATTGATTTATTTTGTAATCCATTGATTTCACTTAAGTTAAGTGAAATCAACCGATTGATTTGAAAATCAACCTATTGAATTTCATAATAGTTTGACTATAAAGGCTGTATTTTTTGAAAGAGAGGTAAGAAGACTATTTTTGAGCGCAAAAACTTTCTAGAATCTGTGGAACTCTCTCTCTCTCTCTCTTATGATCATACAGTGTGCAGTTGTTGAAGATTGATCTTGGATCATTCTTAGAGCTTTTGCTTGGTGTTTTGAAGCTTGGAGAAAGTGGTTTTGGTAGTCAAGGTTGTTCTACCATTGAGTATTGGTCTTTCTCAAGCTTTTAGGTTATGCCTGGTGGTTTTCCATGTCTGCAAGAGGTGCCTTGCTTTGTTGGTGTGATTCTTGTGTAATTCAAGAGTCATCGTGTGGTGTTTTTGCATATTTTGAAAGTGTAGTGTTGTAAACTTTGTAAATCTTTTGAAATAGTGTAAAGGTCAGACTCAGGTTGCCTTGACCAACTGGATGTAGCTCAGGTTTGAGTGAATCAGTATAAAAATATTATGCATTGTTCTTGTCTCTATCTCTCCTCACTCGTATTGCACTTTAAAGTTTATAAAATTTTGATTTGAACTATGTTTTTCACATTCGTGTGTGATATAGTATAATTTGAAGCTTTGCTCATGTTTGTATAACTCATAGGAGTCAATCTTGTTTGATCTTTCATACTATTCCTGGTTCAAATCACAAATTTACATTTTTGCAACTTTCCCTGTTTTTCAGTTGACTATTTTTGTGATTTAGTTTGTTAATTCTATCAGTACTGTATCTGTTTAATGAAATCAATCGGCTATCTCTATTTTTGATCGATTGAAAGTGTCCAGTCCAGGAGTGTTTGCATCCATACGTCATGGTTGATTTGATTCAATTGAAAATTGTTATAGACCTTTAAAAGTCAACATATTTTTTAACTAGCCAATTCAACCATCCTTTCTTGACATTTCAACCATTTCAATACTTACAATTGGTATCTAGAGCTAGGTTCTTGAAATTTACTCAAGTTTGATCCTAAAACTTTTTTTGAAATATTTGAAATGTTTTAAAACAAGCTTCCCTTTGTTGAAGGTGCCTCTATTCATAGACTACTTATCTTTAATGGCATAAACTATCAGTTTTGGAAAATTTGGATGAAAATCTTCATTGAATCAATTGACCAAGGTATATGGGATGCAATCTTGAATGGACCTTACACTCCTAAACATGTTGATGATAAATAGGTTGACAAGCCTTGGACTGAGTGGACAGAGGAAGAAAGAATGAGAGCTCAATATGATTGCACCGCAAAGAATATCCTCATATCATCCTTGAACATATACGAGTTCTTTAGAGTTTTCCAATGCAAAAAAGGCCAAAGAAATGTGGGAGGTGCTTGAAGTGATGCATAAAGGGACTAATGATCTGAAGAGAGCAAGGAAGCATGCCTTGATTCAAGAGTATGAGTTATTCAAGATGCAACAAGAAGAGTTCATAGCAGAAGTACAAAAGAGATTTGTTCACATTATCAACCATCTAATAGGTTTAGGTAAGGAATTTGACAAAGAAGAGCTAAACATCAAGGTGTTGAAGTGTGTTGATAAATCTTGGCAACCAAAGGTCACGACTATTTCAGAATCAAGAGACCTATCTACATTGATTACGACTGCATTGTTTGGCAAGCCAAGGGAGCATGAAATTGAGATGCAAAGGATAAATGAGAAGAGTAAAGTGAGAAAAAGGTTAGGAATATAGCCTTGAAGACTAGCACCAAGAGGAATGATGAACCCGAGGATGAGATGACTAAATCAAGTGAAAATGAGAACTTAAATCTTTTTGTCAAAGGTTTGGGAAGTATCTCAAAAAGAAAGGTAATCAAAAGAGGAACACTTCCAAACAATTTGAGTCAAATTCTTCTAATTTCACTTGTTATAGTTATGGAAAGCAAGGACATATCAAGATTGAATTCCAAATGTTAACAAAGAGAAGGAGAAGAGTTTTGACAGGAAAAGAAAGAAGAAACCCAACGAAAGACATGCATACATAATATGGGAGGACAATGATGATTCAACAAGTAGCTCATCACAAGATGAGAGTGAGGAAGCCAACTTGTGCCTCATGGTTGATTATGAATCATCCTCATCAAGTCAAGTAAGCTTTCTAGACAAAAATGACTACAATCAATTGTTGCATGATTTTGAGGAGTTTCATAATGAGGCAAACAAGATTTCTGCATTAAAATCTATTGAAAAGCTTAAACAACTGGCTGGAAATCAGAGTTAGTCAACTAGAAACAAAAACAAAGGATTCAAAAATTGATTTCGAACACTTAGAAATGATTTATAGTTGTTCTTACGGAACCGAAGGTTGTAATTCACAAATCACTTGAGGACTTCGGGTGACTGATCTCGGTTGTTCTTCTGTTGCTTCAGAGGAATTCCGGGGGCAGAGTAGGGGACCTGCAAAAGACACTCCGATGCCTAAGTCAGCACTAGTGATGTCAGAGTATCAAGATAATTTAATGCGTAATCAATGCATGGAACAGTGTGCTATTTATACTTTTTTACCTGTGGGTCCTACCTAGGATGGGCTTTCTGGCCCAACATTCCCCTTTTTGGCTATTCTTGAATCCAGTGCTTAGAAGGGAAATTACCAGGGGGTCCTTCAGGGGTAGACGGTACTCGGTACCCGGTCATGAGGATCCCTGTGGGTGGATGGTTTCGCGTCGTTGGCCGGAAGGGTTGCGTCACACGTTCGGGTCGTCTTGTGTAAGGATGTTTTGTAATGCGGGATAGACGGCCACTGGGATGGTTGCTGATGGCCGCATAGTTTGTGAGGTTGTCTTTTACGAGTATGCGGTTCACGGTTCTTCTGAGGGTCGTGTTCTTCTAGGAGGGCGCTTGGTGTGACGTATGCGGTTGGTGGGATCTTCCATAACGGAAGGTGATGTGGGCGACCGTCGGCCTTGTTGGATGCTTCGTGAGCCAGAGGGGGCTCTGTTAAGGTAAGCGGTTGGCGGGTGAGTTTGGGGCCGCGTACCTAGATTGGGACAGAAGGTGATGTTGGCGGCCATCGGCCTTGTTGGATGCTTCATGAGCCAGAGGGGGCTCTGTTAAGGTAAGCGGTTGGCGGGTGAGTTTGGGGCCGCATACCTGGACTGGGATAATAGTAATTCAATCGATTGTTTTGGAAATCATCCAACTGAAAAACCTTGTGAAAATTGCACTACTTTAAAAAATCAAGTGAAATACCTTTTGAAAACTTGTGCAAAGTTCACAAGAGGGAAAGCAAACTTAGAAATTTTTCTTGGCTCTCAAAATTATGTGTTTGGGAAAGTTGGACTTGGTTACAATCTTAGTTTCAAAAATAAAGCCAAGAAGTTCTCTAGTTTCTTTTCAAAAAACAAGCCAAATTATATGCCATTCATTTCTTGCAACTATTGTATGAAGAAAGGTAATGTTATTAAGAACTGCTATGCTAGAAATTATGATGTTTCTAAAGGGGTTATGAAATGGATCCCAAAAGGAACTAGAAAGGTGTAACCATGTTGGACCCAACCTATCAAAGGATATCATGTAATACAAATCTGTTTTGCAGGTCATAAAAAGTGAGAAGAAAGATTTGTGGTACCTTGATAGTGGTTGTTCAAGACATATGACAAGTGACAAGACCAAATTTGCAAAGTTGGAATTGAAGAATGAAAGATTAGTGACTTATGGAGACAACAACAAAGGAAGAATACTTGGAAATGGAGTCATAAGCAATGAATCCTCGTTCAACATCATGAACGTGCTACTGGTAGAAGGGTTAAAGCACAATTTGATAAATATAAGCCAACTTTGTAACAAAGGTTTTAAAGTTGTGTTTGAACCAAATCATTGTCTTATATATGATGCATATGGTAGTATTGTATTAATAGGAAAAAAAGTCAACAATATATACTTGATTGATCTGCATCATGCATCATTTAACATTCATTGTTTGATTACAAAAGAGGATGATACTTGGTTATGGCATATGAGGTTTTGTCACAAACACATGCAGCATTTTAATTGATTAAATAGAGTTAAGATAATGTCTATTCGAAGTGATCATGGTGGAGAGTTTCAAAATGAAATATTTGAACACTTTTGTGAAAAACATGGGATTAAACATAACTTTTCTGCTCTAAGAACTCCATAACAAAATGGAGTATTTGAAAGAAAGAATAGATCACTGAAGAACTAGCTATAACCATGTTAAATGAAAACTCACTACCTAAGTACTTTTGGGCTGATGCAGTCAACACAACTTGTTATGTGTTGAATCATGTGTTGATTGGGCCTATTTTAAAGAAAACCCCTTATGAGCTTTTCAAAAGGAGAAAGCCTTTTTAAGCCACCTAAAAGTATTTGGTTGTAAGTGTTTCATCTTAAATAATGGCAAAGAGCAACTTGGCAAGTTTGATGCCAAAGCAGATGAAGGTGTTTTTCTTAGTTATGTTATACATAGTCTTGCATATAGAGTTTATAACAAAAGACTAATGATTGTTGAAGAGTCCATGCATGTTGTATTTGATGAAACTAACCCAAAGCTACAAGATCAAGTGTCAAAGAATGCAGATGAAGATGATATGTTGCAAGAAAAGCAATCTGTTACAGAAAATCGATCGACTAAAAAGGAAAAACAGCCGACTGAAATAGCTGCAGACAACAACTTACCTAAGGATCAGATCAAACCTAAAGGGCTATCAAAGGACAACATCAATTGTGATATTAGACAAAGAGTATCCACTAGATGCAGACTTGTATTTTGTGAACATGTTGCTTTTGTATATCAAATTGAACCTAAGAATGTGAATGATGTTTTAAATGATAATAATTGGATTGTTGCTATACAAGATGAACTCAATCAATTCACAAGAAATTATGTGTGGTTTCTAGTTCCTAGAAGTGATGGCCTGAATCTAATTGGAACTAAATGACTTTTTAGAAACAAAATGGATGAAGATGGTAATATAGTAAGAAACAAAGCTAGACTAGTTGCTAAAGGGTATAATCAAAAGGAAGACATTGATTTTAATGAAACATATGCACTTGTAGCTAGGCTAGAAGTTGTGAGATTACTATTAGCATATGCTTGAATGTGTAACTTTAAATTGCATTAAATGGCTGTGGAAAGTACATTCTTGAATGGTTTCTTAAATGAAGAAGTGTATGTATCACAACCTCTTGGTTTTGAGGATCACCTCTCTTAACCATGTTTTCAAGTTGAAAAAGGCCTTGTATGGTTTGAAACAAGCACCACGACAATGCTATGAAAGGCTAAGCAACTTTCTTTTATGAAAAGGTTATGCTAGAGGTGCAATTGATAAAACACTCTTCATTAGAAAACATGAAAGTGATGTTATAGTTGTTCAAGTGTATGTTGATGATATTATATTTGGCTCAAACAATAACATTATATGTGAAGAGTTGGTTGCAGCTACGCAAGGAGAATTTGAGATGTCCATGATGGATGAGTTTACCTACTTTCTAGGGCTACAAGTCAAGCAACTCAAGCATGGAACATTTTTAAGTCAATCATAATACTGTTTTGACTTGTTGAAAAAGTTCAAAATGGATTATTGCAATGAAGTTGCCACTTCAATTGCTACAAATTGTATTATGGATGTAGATAAGACTAGGCAACAAGTTGATTTAACCAAATATTGAAGGTTGTTAGGTCTTTGCTCTATCTTACAACAAGTAGATAAGAAAATTGGATAAGAAAATCACAAATGACACTTGCCACCTACTTGGCTCAAATCTAATATCATAGAATAGCAAAAAGCAAGCATGTGTGGCACTCTCCACTACTGAAGCTAAATACATAACAACTGGACATGGATGTGCACAAATCATATGGTTGAACCATTAACTCATGGACTATGGTGTAAAGCTAAGTAGGGTACCTTTATATTGTTATAATACTAGTGTCATCAGCTTAACCAACAATCCAATATAACATTCTAAAACCAAGCACATAGATATTAGGCATCATTTCATTAGAGACCATGTTCAAAAGGGAGATTGTGAAATTCAATTTGTTAAAACTAAAATTCAATTGGTTGTTTTATTCACAAAACCATTAGCTAGAGATAGGTTTAACAAGCTAAGAACTGAACTAGGCATATTAGACATGAAAAATGTGGTATGATGTGTTTTTAGCACGTTAATCTTATGAATCCATGCATTGATGTCACCAAAATAAGCTAATATGTGCAGGAATTGAAAATTGTCATATTTAGCTTTTTTATTATTATTATTTTTGTGTTGATTTTACTTAAAACAGTCTCTATTTGCAAAAAAAAATATGATTTGTCAAACTTTCAGTCTGTTGATTTTACAAATCTATGTGTTGATTTCACTTAAATAGCTACTGTATGCAAAAATCATGATTTGTCAAATTTTTCAGTCTATTGATTCTGTAAATCTATGCATTGATTTCACTTAAGATGTCACTTTATGCAGGAAACACAATCTGTCACAAATTTTAATATGCTATTTTCACAATTTTATGTGTTGATTTCATTAAAATTGTATCTGGAAATATAAAGTTTAATTTCACGATTTTTAATCGATTGATTTTTGAAATCTATATGTTGATTTAACTTAACCAGATTCTGTGTGTAGAGATTTGTGAACTGTCGAATTTTTAGTCGACTAAATTATAAAATCTATGTGATGATTTTACTTGAATTGCAAAGTTTTTAATGAATTAAATTCAAAAGATGGCCTAGTCAAAGAGAGCATCTCGTGGTCAAGTACAGATTGCCCCCAACAGATATTACATCAGCTATATTTTTTTTCTGATTTATTTGACCTCAAAGCGTTTGTGATGTGTAATTCCAATGTGCATCCACCTTACATGATCTAAGTTGATTGATTTATTCATAAAAACTCATTGGGAACATCATGATTTATTGAGATACAACAATCAGATGCATTAACTTGGCTTTGGTAACCTAAAACGAATTAATGAAAATAAATTTACACCATTTAATTTACTGTTTCTGAAATTCAACCTATTCAATTATAAATACTGCACTTGAAAACTTGCATTTGCATCAAAAATCTCTTAGAAACAGCCACACCCACAGTGATCATGCCTCATCATCAACAATGCATTGCCCAATCTGATAAAGAACAATGTACCCCTCCCAGTGCAAGTTCTCCAAATCAATAACATAATGGGAGAATTGAAGCTTGGTTTGAAGGACATGAGGACAACATTCAAGTGTTCCTCTTTGAGATGACTAGGAAGCAAATCTGCATCCCTAAGGTGCTGAGGTACTCATGGTTGCAATCTAAAGGCTTTGATGCACTCATCCAACAACTCAAGGATCAAAAGTTGAAGACCTTCCTTGAACTTTCAGGGAAAATCTATCCTAACTTGGTGAAGGTGTTTTTCACCAACTTGCAATTCAAAAATGATGCGCTGTTGTCCAGTGTGAAAGGATTCCACATGGAAATATCCAAGAAGGCTTGGAAGGATGTTGTTGGACTTAGGGCAAGAGGTGTTCAAATGAGGAAAGGTGAAACTGGTTTGTGCAAGAGTTCAATAATGTTCAATATTATGGGCAATGCTTAAGGAACCCTGGTGTTGAGATTAAGCATTTTCATGTTAGTGGTCTCAAGGTGGATGAAAGGCTTCTTGCTATGATCATCACAAAAATCATAGTTCCACGTGGAAGCAACCATTCTACATTGAATGAGCGAGATTTGATCCTCATGTATTGCATCCAAAACAATGTGCAAGTGGATTGGATCTTTGTGCTTCGTGATCACATGCTCAAGGCCAAGAGACTCACGAATTTTGGGTTGTCCTATGTGGTTTTGGTGTCCAAGTTCATAGAGTACTTTGGTGTTGATGTAGAAGATGAGTTGGAAGGGTCAACTTGACTTTTGAACTGAACCTCCTATCAAAATCTGCACAAGATGGGCTTTACCAAGGTGGAAAATGTGTGGACAGCAAGTGGTATTGCAACTGGTGGTGCACATAACCATGAAGCTGGCCTAAGTGGAGCAAGGTAAGAGGAAGAGCAAGAGCTCACTGTTGGACCAATGGACATTATCCTTTATAACCCTCCAGAGGACAAAGGCCCTGTGTACTCATAGTTTGAGAGGATGGTGTTGCATCAACTGCATAAACTCAATGTGTCTCAAGATGTACATCACATCTTTTGCAATTAGAGGTTCAATGATTTGGATGGCTAAATCCATGACATTCATGATCTATTGACTTCTTTCTAGACCAAAAACAATCCTCAGGATGATTGAGAGTGTTGACCTTTAGGATCATGCATTGCATTCATGTGGTTGTGTTGCTTTGTTATGTGTTTTGTAGTTTTTCAATCGGTTGATTTTAAATTTTAGTTTGTTTAATGTATAAGTTTTTATGTTTTTTTTTCTCTGGTTCAGTTTCTGTTTCATGTATCACGTGCTATGATCAATGAAAAATTATCCTTTGTTTGTGATCTTAATTGCATTACATCTGTTTGATGAATCCAAAGGGGGAGAAATATTTGAAAGCATTAAAATTAGATCATTAAAAGTGAAATTTAAATGAATTGAAATAAGAAACTGCTAGACCAAATCTGGATGATACTCATACTATTGGTGGGACGAGCATTTGCATCTGTGTGTGCTTGCTATCTTGTATGTAATGCTTTTGGAAAAACATTTTTTAGATTCACAATTTCAAGCCAAGTTGAAAGATGATGATGAGATGGGACTTCATCAATTCGTGGAGTCCAAGCAAATAAAGGTTGATCCAACAGAAGCAATATGCAATGGAGGTTGGCTTCATCAAATCAAGGGGAGAATGTAGGCACAAATAGCCTGGATGATTTGGTGCCTGAAGATTTAATGAAGGTACATGAAGCCATTGCCTTGGAACATGTTGGAACCATGCCTACATTGATGAAGATGTGGAGACTTGATGATTCATGTGTTAATCAAGCCTTGTGTGCGTGCTCTCTATCTGGATTATTCATGGGGAAAACAAGCTTGAAGAATTGTATTCTTGTTGTAGACCATTTTGAGTTAATTAGATGTATAAGGTCTTAGGTGTGTCTTATAATCTGTTGAAATGGTTTTCAATAAGTTAAATGGTGTCTTTTAATCTGTTAAATGATTTTTTAATATATTACAAGGTTTGTTGCAGTAGTCTTAACTAGTAAATATTAGTCTTAACTAGTACATATTCAATTAGTTGATTTATTTTATAATCAACTGATTTGTCTTAAGTTAAGTGAAATCAACCTATTGATTTGAAAATCAATCTGTTGAATTTTGTAATAGTTTGACTATAAAGGCTGTATTTTTTGAAAGAGAGGTTTGAGTGAATCAGTATAAAAATATTATGCATTGTTCTTGTCTCTATCTCTTCTCACTTGTCTTGCACTTTAAAGTTTAAAGAATTTTAATTTGAACCATCTTTTTTACATTCTTATGTGATATAGCATAATCTAAAACTTTGCTCATGTTTGTCTAACTCATAGGAATCAATCTTGTTTGATCTTTCATACTATTCCTAGCTTAAATCACAAATTCGCATTTCTGCAATGTTCCTAGTTTTTCAGTCGACTGTTTTTGTGATTTAATCTATTAATTCTATTAGTATTGTATCTGTTTAATGAAATTAATTGGCTATCTCTATTTTTGATCAATTGAAAGTGTCAAGTCCATGAGTGTTTGCATCCATACTTCGTGATTGATTTGATTCAATTGTAAAGTGTTTTGGGCCTTTAAAAGTCAACATATTTTTTAACTAGCCAATTCAACCCCCCTTCTTGGCATTTCAACCATTTCAATACATACAACTATCACGTCACACCTTGAGTGCCACGTGAAGCAACACTAACGTGATATGTGGAAAAAAGAAATTGAAAAAAATAAAAATAAAAATAATAAAAAACTACCAAATGACAAGTGTCATATTTTAAATGTCGGTTGTACAATACTAACGAAAAGTGTAACTTCCAAATTTTAGTAGCTTAAAAACTAATAAAATAGGATTATTTCACTATAGTAGTCAAAACATAAGATCCAGTGTATAAAGTATAAAGTATATTAATACAATCCTAGAACAGATAGGACTTTAAATACGAACCAACTAAAAACCAAGTCTAATTCTAAGCACAGACTACTCACTTACAACAACTCCCATTGAAACCTTCTATGAACCTAAAAGATGGCTCCTCGTCATCCAGAGGTGCTCCAACAACTGCAACCATATATGCTCCCACCGAATAGGTGATCATCGCAAAAGAAAGACAAACAACACATGATAGAAACACAGAAGAACGGTAAGCTAATCTAAACAAAGAATATTCATAAAAAAACTTAACTCAAATTATCAAAATAACACACATAGGCATACATATAAACAGAGATACAATATACACTAAACTTAATTATCCAGATACATGCAAGTGACATCAGACCACTTGGTGGCTTGCACCTGTGTGTGGTTCCCCAACTCTGCAGAATTTGGCCTCAAGGGGTTATCACCCAACCACTCACAAGGTAAATCCCCTTCGCGCCTGTGACTTGATCAAGTCCAGTGACTAGGACCTCTTGCTACTCCTCACGACATTACTCATTCTACTCTATTTAAGCATTAATGATTATTAGAGTGTCATGATACCAACCAATATTAAGTCTTTATGTCATTAGATACACTAAAATACCACCATATAAAAATTCTTCTTGAAATTCTTTCACCAACAACACAACTCATTGCCATATATCCAATTCAATTTATAATAATAAAGATTAAAAATACAATTCAATCATGCTTAGTACCTTTAAATGAATCAAAGACAACAAAACAGTAAAATAGGACAATTTGGCGCTTAGCGCCACTTGCCTCGTAAACATCTCAGCACCAAATTTCACCACTCAATACCATTCGCTTTGTAAAAGGCAACGCTCAACACTAGGTTCCACCGTTCAACCCCCAAGAGCTAAAACACTCCTAAACCTGTAGAGGTCCCCAACGCTAAGGCACCGCTTAGCAGCGCTCAACGCTGATTGTCTCATAAATTTTTTTATGTTCAACGGTGAAACTAGCGCTTAGTGTCACTCTAGAAAATAACACATTCAGGTTTTGGGTTTTTGAACAATCTGGACATGTTTCATGACTCTAATTGGTACTTCTCAAATACCCCGAATTCAAACAATGCAATCAAATCCCAATTCAATCATTCACAATTCCAACATATCACAATCATAGACTTCAATAATTCCCCACATCATAACAGTAAAATCATCAAACTCAGTTACATCATAATCATGCAAAAATATACTCACTCACTCTAAACAAATTATTAGCTTCTCTTACTTATTATCTTGTTTAGGCAGCTCTACAAACGTCAAATGCCTCTAACTCCACAAGATACTCTATCTACACATAAAAACATCACAAGAACGATCAGGACATACTGTTATGATCACTGATCAGTAGAGACTCATATTGATGATTAAAACGATGCAAGCAAGCGAAAGAGGGCTCATATATGACATAAAACAAAAAATAGACCAAAAAAGAGCAAACACTCAACCTACGTGAACGGAGGAACTAATCGGTCCAACTTGAAGAGCTAACTGAGAGGATCAATCCTATGGTCTCGGTTCTTTAATCAGACGACCAGAGAGACATAACTCCTAGAAAGAAGTAGGAGAACCCTAGAAAAATGATTTCTAGAGAGATTGTGTGTTTTAAAATAATGAACTTTTTCATAATAATTCTATTTATACTAAAATCTTTTAATATTAAAATAATCGAGTTCAGTATTTTTAAACCACTATCACTTCTAAAATGTCATTTTCTAGGGTTTCACAGGAAGGACCTGACAATCAATTTTTTAAAATATGAGACCAAATTGAAACAAAAGAAAGGAAACCTACTTGAAATTTCTCAACTAAAATTAGAACCAAAAGATTAGTTAAGTCTATCTTTTTTATAGATTTTCAAGATATCTATCATTAAAAAAGTAGTTTGACAAAATAAATTCAAATAAAGAAAGAAAATGTTGTAAAATAAGTTTGAGAAAATATTATTTGAAAAATAATAAATAATATAATAATTGATGTTTTGGTCCAATTATCCAAAAGCCTAAATAAATATCAGCTTAATGTGTACATTTTACTTAAATCTTACAAGCATACAATGTAAGGATATTTGTGAGTAAGGTTGGGTCTATTTTTTTTTTACCAAATGTAAATTATCCATCGGTTTTTACCAAGATGACGTTCAACTTGATCTTTTTGCTAGCCTTTAACTCTCTCAGTTCTAACTCTAGTGAATATTTTCATTAGATCAGTTCTAACTCTAGTGAATATTCTCATTAGATCTACATAAAATGTAAAAGAATAACTACATTAAACTGTCAAAGTTAATTTATTGAAAAAGTCAATTATAATAGTTAAACTTACCAACCAAATAGTCAATGTCAAAGCCAAGAGTATTAAGAACATAAAAGGAATGTATTTGAGTTTTTATTCGAAATAATTTAAAATCCACTAAAACAATGTTGGTTCCAAACCGGAAGTTAATTTTGTAGAACCACCATTGAATGAAACACTAAATGAGTGAATAAAATACACCTTATCCTCATATATATGATCTTGGAATTTGTAAATCCTGGTACGTCTTATGGTAGCCTGGATTCTAACACCCTGCATTAACCCATGAAAATAAAATATTTGAAGTTATAAAAATCGTGAAGATAAAATATTTTGAAGTTATAAAAACTTTAACCATATGGTAAGTTTGTATTATACTACTTTCTTGTCTTCAAGAACCAACTCCATTGAAAATGGAGATTTGTGTTTAGTTAAATCTGCAACAAACCACAACCAAACTACCCTGACAAACACATTTCAGTTCTCCTTTTGAGGACTGACTTCAATAAGAGAGTGAACTTGTTTTTGTGACAACGACATACTCAATCGAAAGTGTTATAAAAGAATAAATGTGAAGATAAATACAATGAACACACACACACAACTCAAGTAAGAAGGCGTTAAACCTATGGATTGAGGTATTAAAATTGAAATTTCAAATTCAAAAACATAACTAAACTCATTCAAGGCATGTTATCGAAGTTTTTGATAGTTCTATACAATCATAAACATAAAGTATGAGCCCTAAAAGAATAAAATAGCATAGATCTCTATTCTGACTGATTTCCGGAAAGAAAACATAATGAAGAATACAACAAAAATATATGTTCATAACAAAATATGCAAAGGAGAAGTAAAAATATGATAACATTGAGGTACAAATTGAATAGTCTCTTTAAGAAAAGAATGGAGAAGAAAGCGGTTGTAGCAATCCTAAACTCATTCAAGCCCTTCAATCCATATATGTGTACATAAAGTAGGAAACCTAAACATGTAAAATGGTTATAGCAAAATGGTTCTAACTAAATACAACAAAAATAACATGGTTATAGCAAAATGCATAGAGGAGAAATGAAAGTATGATAACATGGAGGAAGAAATGGCGAAGAAATGAGAATAGTTTGTCCTTGGAATTCAGTGTTGACAAATAAAAAAAGAATAAAGAAGAAAGTTTTGGGAAATGAGAGAACAGGCCACACTTTTCTCCTTCTCAATCGAAACTTAGGAAGAAAGGAAATTAGCATCTGAAGAGAGGCCACATGTCACATATTAAAGCAACCATGCATAAAAAGATAAGTGATAAATGTCTAGTTTATTTAATTTTACATGTTTATAATTTCACATATTCACACCTTCACAGTTTCAGAATTATATATATATATATATATATATATATATATATATATATATATATATATATATATATATATATATATATATATATAAATATATAAATTTAAAAATTTAAAAATTTATAATTTTATAATTTTATTGTTGGTGTATGAGGCAGAAATGGGTACATCCCGGCCCAATAAGACAGAAATGGTCGAGATCACTCCGCCCAAGTATGAGGCACATTCGTTGTGGCCCAGTCACTGGGGTACCTGCTTTTCACCTTTTCTCCAACACAACACAGAGGGCCCAATAAGTGTGATGACCGAATATATTCCGGCCCCTTTTGGCCATGTACATCCCAGCCCAATGATGTGACATATATAATATGTGATTATGGCACAGAGGTACAGAGGAGCAGCGCATAATCTCATCTAAAAAGGAAGGAGTTGATATTTGAGAAGTACAGACGGCCAAACCCCAAAAAGGAAGGAGTTGATATTTGACAAAAGTACAAACGGACAAATCTCAGAATGGAAAAAGTTGATCTTTAACAAAGACACAGAAGAACAATCTTAGCCAATAAGGAAAGAACCGATGCGTGCAACCTCATTCGGAAAGGGAAAGAATAGACCCGCGAATACGAATGGCCCACAAATAATAATAACAGATCCATTAAGAAATTAGTATAAATTAAGGCCCACTGAACAGGTAAAGGTACGTTTTTCTCATATACTTTTATAATTTTATAATTTTATAGTTTTATAATTTTATAATTTTATAATTTTATAATTTTATAATTTTATAATTTTATAATTTTATAATTTTATAATTTTATAATTTTATAATTTTATAATTTTATAATTTTATAATTTTATAATTTTATA
>Ga0214542_1009356_pt1 | contig 15300 bp, 6 predicted proteins | sample CNSS1metaG_FD_160096 | JGI IMG/M metagenome (GOLD analysis project Ga0214542, IMG submission 160096) | Root nodule microbial communities from cowpea collected in UCLA plant growth center, Los Angeles, California, USA - CNSS1 | ecosystem: Host-associated > Plants > Roots > Nodule | place: USA... | reverse complement strand
CCATCACGTAGTAGCCTTCCCTCACCTCCACTTCCCTCAACTCCACCTCAAAATACCTGGCAAATTTCTCCCAACATACTTGCACATTGGAGCCAGTCACCAAATTAGGCTTATCATAAGGCTTGCCCTCTGCCTTGCGCTTGTTCTGCCACTTCTTCTTGAATGCAAGCCCTGCCAGCATTATGGCCTCTGATGAGCCAACTGTTCCTGCTCCAATAGCATTCTCATTTTCTTCAAGTTCAGCATGGAACAAACGTGCTATCATGTTCACACACCGGTTCTGGTTTCAAAAAATTAGTGAGAGTCTCAATCACCAAAAAGTAAAACTATCTCTTCCGGAAAGAACATAAATGGAATAGAAAAATTCATTATTAAAACTTACGTGAAGGTCTGTGGTGATAGGATATTCGTCCATGTCAACATAGTTCTTGTTGATGGATTCCATGATGAGTTTGTTGCACTCTTCCTCCATTGAAGTGGTGACAAAGGAAGCCAAGTTGAACTTTGGAACAGCATCGAACTGCAACTCATCGTGTATGCTCTGGTAAGCAGCCTCCCTCGACATGGAATCCTGAGGTACGGAAAACCTGCAAATGAAAAAGAAAATGAACTCAAAGAGTGATTATATGATATTAAGGCATTTAATATAAGAAAAGAAAGAGACATGGATGATGAGGAAGGAAAATATATTTACCTTGGAAGAGAGTCTCTTACAAAGCGAGAAGCGAAGCTAGAATGAAGAAAGATGTCAGACTCAGAAGCATGTTTTGGAAAAGCCATTGTGTTGTTGTGAAAATAGTTGATACTACAATGAGATGTTAGGGTGTGTAGGTGAAAAGGGAGGTTGTGGTATTTATAGGTTGCAAATTTTTTTTGCATGGCAGAATGCTTTGGGAAAGAGGTTCATAATAACATTATGTTTTGTAATTTCTCCTTTTATTTTCTAGGGAAATCAGATGAGTTATTAATGTGTTGGTAGTAAGTAGTTATTAACAGTGGATCCACTGTTTGTATTTATTTTGTTTCTAGGGCACATCGCCTATTAAATGTGTAGCACATAGTATATCTTACCGTTAACTTTTTCAAATCTTTTTTATATCAATAAAATAAAATATACTTCGACATGTTTTTCTCCTCCAAAATCATGAATTCATTCTTTTTACAACAAATAACTCAACAATCAACACCAAAATTGATTTCTAAAAAACAAACTATTTAAATTGTGAAATGTAAGGTTCATGATTCAGAACATGAGCTCTTAAATGGAGAAAAGCTCAAAATTTTAGAATGATCTACTTTAAATACTTTAATATGTTTGCAAACACTAAATCAATTGCTCTAATCATTCATTCTATGAATAGAGTCAAATATATAGTCCTAAGCTAGCTTTTATATTCTCATGGTAATGTAAAACTTTATATTGATGTTAAAGAAATAAAACAATTTAAACAATGTATGTACTTTGTCATGATATGTGAAAATTAAAATTTCAGAAGTTAAATTCATATTTGAATTATCATAATATTTAAAATATTTATCTCTTAATAATAAAAAATAATATTAAAATTTAAGATATCATAAAAATTTAAATAACATCTATAGTCCTATAATAAAAAAATTTAAATATCATAATGGCTTTACACATTAATTTTCCAAAATTATTTAAATATATAATTTTATTAAATTTTATATTTATTTTCTTTGCTATGTTGCTTATATAGCTAATAAAAATATAATTTTATCCTTTAGAGACTAATAATATATAATTTTCTATAGATATATGGATTACTACTAAAGCTTTATTAAAGATTAACATTATAAACTTGTATTCTAAGAACTTAAAAAGGGTATGTTTGAGCAGTCCAAATTTGAATAAATTTATTATTGAATTAATTAAAATAGAAAATTTAAATATTAAATGTGTTTCATAACCTTCTAACCTGAATTCAACATTCAAATTAATGTGGTTACTTCATTTTTTGAAAAAATGTCATCACAAGTAAAAAGAACCTGCTAATAAAAACAAAACATTGTTAGGCTAAATTTATAATATCTAAAATTTAGATAAACTCTTATATATTGATTTACATGAGAAAGACTTAAATTTAATATCCGAAATTTTCGTCTAAAATTTTAGGTCTTAAATATGATCTAAATTTATAAGAATGATTTTTTTCTTTTAATTTTTTAAAAATTATACTTACAATAAAAAGTTATTAAAAAAATTATTTCTTACATTTTAATATGTTTGCAATAAAAAAAAACTGTTAATAATATAACAAAAAAAATATTGGAATTTATAATATTTTTCTATTATATTTTTAAAAATAAACCAAAGTGACTTTCCAAAAAGTTTAATATTAAATAAAATCAAAACATTTAATGAAATTAAAGTTTTTAAATCATAAATTTATGTGGAGATGTGTGCAGGTACAGAAACTTTAAATAAAATTTAAAAATCTCGGACACCTGAAGAAGAAATTACTTTTATATTTTGAATTCAAAGATAGTTTGAGCTCTTTATGATTTCATGTGCAGTAAAATATCGCTGTAAGCAATATAAATTTTGAGCAAACCAATGTTTGGCCAAATGACTATTGAAGTCGACCATAAACCATAAATATGGTCAGTAATAAAGTCGCCTCTTAATTATGAAATGTTCAGAAAAGGGTGAAAATATCAACCATAGCACAACACAATCATGTGCAGCAACAGTGTTTCAGCAGATGGAATTACTATTTTAACTTATATAATTTAATTTGAATAAAATATTTTTTTCACCTAATTAATAGTTTCTTTCTTCAAAGAATCAAGAAGTTTTGAATTTTTCTGTACGAGAATGCATTATGGCATGAAAAGAAGGTACTGAAAAATTTTACAGTCACTGCACACGCTTTTTTTAAGGTTAATTCCTGTAAAAAGAATATATTTTAACACCAGTTAAAAGCTTACTTTAGTAAGTGAAATTCAACCTTGTCAATAATGGGAATTTGTATACGTCTATTAAGTTCTAAAATATGATATTATCTGTTTTTGAAGATTATTCTTAAATAGTATTAATTAAATTGATGTTAATTTTTATTAGGTTTAAATTTTTTAATTAAAATAATTTAGTATATTCATCAAGCTAGTGTTAATGTTTTTTACTTTAAAATTTATTTAATTTAATATCTGTTTAAGCTGAAGGTAAATGAAATTATTTTTATTACAAATTTAATTTGTGTTTGTGATGAATGGTAATGATAATAGTAAATTTAAAAACTATTGTTTATCATATAATTCCTCTTTTGATAAAAAATAAATAAATAGTTAGTTAAGTATAATTAATATATATATATTTTATTTTTAGTACAATAAAATGAATTACATTCTTTGCAAACAAATTTAAAGTCTATTAACTTTGTTTGAACTTGGTTAATGATTTAAATAATTGAACATGTGTTCATTGTAATAAATACACAATTACTAGATGATGAAGATATGTTTAATTACCTTAACTATAATTGAAGTTCATTGTAATAAACACACAATTACTAGATGAAGGAAATATGTTTAATTACCTTAACTATGAATGAAGTTTAAACAAAATTAAAAAAATTAAGGTTTTTGTTCTAAAACTATAATTATTTTGTTATTGTGCTAAAAATGAAGTATATTAATATTTGTTGTGGATAAATGAGATAAATGTAGATGAAGGAGATGACTGTGAACGAAAAATATGAATGTGGGTATAGAAGATAAGTGTGGACGAAAGAGATAAGTATGAAAAAATTTATATAGAAAAGTGGGAGAGAAACATTGTGAACGAAGATATTTGTCTTTTTAAGTCTAGATCTTTGGATCGAAAATAATTACAATTCCTATTTGTTGTCACAAAGACACATGAATAAAAAAGACGATTGTAAAATCTATTCAAAGTGGTTGATTGTTAGAACGAACTGAAAGTCTTGGAAAGTGAAACATCTCAGTGATGGGTAGTAATATTGAGTCAAGGAAGTAATAAGAGGTCCTTGCACTTCTACTCCCATCAAGTTTAACAAAATATCATATTTATTCCTAAATGTGTCTCCTTAGTTTGTCTTCAACTTTCATCTTAATTCCCTTAAGCCAGCCAAATTTTCTTTTTTCAGTTTCAGTTTCAGTTGTAACTTTTTTGTTAGCATGGTTGAATTGGATTTCTTTTTTACTTTGAACACCATATTAATTTGCATCTTTCACTAGGGTAATCAAATAGTTATATTATTCGTCACCTAAAACAAACAACACATAATAAGGCAAATGACAAAAGCAAATATATGTAATCGACGGGAGGAAGAGAATGAATTCTCACAAACCCAGGGTAGTCCTTTTAAATGAGAGGGGACTCCCTAATGTTTTTTATATCTATATTTAAAAAATATATTTATATTTTATTTTGTTATTTATAATAATTTACTTAAAAAAAAATTAAATTTGAAAACCACATTTTTTCCCTCTTTTGTTAGTTTTGTTCTCCTTTATTTGGTTTCTCTCTTCCATACCTCCATCTCTTTCTCACCTCTTCTTTCTATCTCAATTTTTACCTTAATCTCTCATCATTTTCAAAATCAAATTTCACCAAGACGAAATTGAGGAGTTAAGGAACATTTTGAACCGAACAATTTCTTCTTTTGAATAAGTTGATTCTCTATCCTTTTTTTGTCAAAGCAATTTGTTTTCCTCTTGTATGTGACTTTTCTATGTTATAGGTGTTAGAAAATTTTAATATAATTTAAAAAGTAAATAATTAAAATATTATCCTACCATTACTAATATTTTTCATGGACTGTTAATTTTATGGGTTAATGTTATTTATGGTTAACAATTATATTCTTATTACAGTTTATTCCTTTGTCTCCCTTTCTACCTATAAATACCACTTAGGCGCATGGGGGAAAACACATACTAGAGTTTTCTTAAAAGTGTTCCTATTTTCTTCTATATACTATCTCTTAAAACAGTGGTGTTCATAAGGTTCGGAGATCATTCGTTGCACTCAATCGATCAGACAGGTTGTTGTATTTTGGGAGAGAATCACATATGATTTTGTTGTGCCCTATGCAATAGGGAAGTTTTCTCTCTAAGGATAACATTGTACGTGTATCAACCCAGGCTTTCTCTATCATTTTCTCATTTATTTTTTATCTATTATTGTTATTATAATTGTTGGATCTCTGATTAATATTCATTGATTTATATATATATATATGTCTTAGTATTATTATTGCTCTAATAATTATTATTATATTATTTCATATTTTTATTAGTAGTAGTATTATTTGAGTAATCATTTTCTAACATTCTTAGAGAGAAAAGGTCTTGTTATTTCTATTTTTGATTACTTATTTGTGTTCATTTCTAAAATTAAAAACAATGTAGAGCTAAAGATTGAAAACACATTTTATGAACTAATGTATTTGTTATAGTTATAATTAAATTAGTCTCAACTAAGCTTAAAAATTTATGTATATAATTATTTTTATTTCTATTAGTAACAATAAATGAAATTATGGATAAATAAAATTCTCGTTCACTGATTTTTTTTTCCGTGATGTCTAAAACTAATATTTTTTCCTATGATATTAATTTATGCTTTAGTGATGATAAAGATGTTCTATATCATGTATATACTTTAAGTGTTTTGTATGAAAAAAATTATTATGAAATAATTTGTCATACTAAAACTATTATTGTTATGAAACTATGCACTTGCAAAGAAAAAAAAACAAGTTTAGCTTGACATTTATATGAAGAAAAAAAGAGAGGACTGATAATAATTCATTTTTTTATCATATTTATGAATTTAAAAATATTGTTTATAGCATAAAATTAAAATGAATTATTTTATTTGATATCATGCTTATGATCATGCGTGTGCTGATAAAAAAAACTTCATATAAAAAATTGAGAAGATGGTCAAGTAAAATTAAACTTGTCTTTTAGATTTTTTAAAATAGGAGTTTTTCATGTTTATGAATTTAGAAACTTCCTTGCTACTCTACAAGGTTATGAAGTGGTTTTCGAGTGCAATAGGATTATTATTTCTAGACATGTGTTTTGATTGGTAAATAATATATTTGTGATGGTTTGTTTAAGTTAAGTACATTTATCTTGTAATAAAATATTTAGTTGTTCTTCTTTGACTATTACATATGTTGAAAGTATTGATATATGACATGCTATTGTTATAATTTTTTAGAAGTTTGGTTAAAGACCATTCAAATTATGAAATTTTAAGGTACAAAATTAATAAAATAAAGGAGTGATGATACATGTCTTTACGAATGAGTGTTTTTTTTTCTTGAATTTCATGGTATTATTCATTAAATAACATCTTCATATAACATCTTCATATGTGCTAATCTAATGGTGCAGTGAAAGAAAAAAAAAATGCTTTGATATGGTAAATGTTATTCTACACGTTCTAGCTTGCCTAACATTATATAGTGAAATTTTATATCCTGCTTACCATATTTTAACCACAAAAGGTTGTGATAAACTTTTTATAAGTTATGAAAGAAAAATGAACCACAATTAAAATATTTCAAAGTGTGGGGGTGTCTTGTAAAGGTTAATATACCTCTTAATGAGAAAAAAAAATCTTTGGTTATTTATATGATAAATTTCTAGAGATGTTTCCTTCAAATGATAAAATTAACTAAATGTTTGATACCTCTAGTACTATTTTGTCATCTAATGATAATATTATTTGTGTTTTTTCTAGTTATGACAATATGTCCAATTTCTTGAGATGATTGAAAGATATATTAATATAAATTGGATATTGATTCTGGTGACAACCACGGGTTATGGCTATGTTTTAACCTTGGATGGAGGTGCATTATCATGGAAATATGTTAAAATTTTGTTGTTCTATCATGATCTACTATGCAAGGATAAATTATTCCTTTTCCAATGCATCCTGACAATCAAATTGTTATATTTAAAATTTTTAGTAAAAATGTCAATGAAAAATTGACATATAAGAATGAGAGACAAATGTATTTATAAACTTAATTACTCATGGTGTTTTCTCTCTTGACTTCGTCGGGTCAGAAAGAAATATTCCAGATCCGCTTATCAAAGGGTTGATGCATCAACAAGAATTTGAGTCGTCGAGGAGAATGAGGCTAAAAACCATAAATTAGTTGCAACAATGGACACCCAACTCCACATGAATGGTGATCCCATGGAATGAAGTTCAATGGGTAACAACGAAGTTGTTGTTGACTAAAGTACAACAAATAATTTGATTAAATTTTATGTCTCATTCCTATGGCGAGGTATACTATACATTGTGGCAATAATAAGGTTGAGGTATGTGCATTATTATGCTTATTTTATAAAATACCTCTTAATAAATCTAATGGTTGAGGTATGTGCATTATTATGCTTATTTTATAAAATACCTCTTAATAAACCCAATGACAATTATTGTAGGGGTGTGAGTCACAAATCACTCTTTGAGGGTTTACCTAGTGAGTGTGATGGTGGGACCGCCATTATGAGACATGGGCAAGTCTCTAAGTGATACTCATGAAAACAAGATAGATGCACAAGGTCGTAATGTGCACCCACTGATTAGAACCTAAAATGAACGTCGATATTGTATGTGCGTCGTAATGTGCTTACTAAAACCCAGTCAAAGGGGATGTAGCTCAAGACAATCAAGTTTCTGCATTTTCTCGGGTGGAAGTTTATAAGTACTAGGTGTAAGGCTCAAACCCATAAGGTTCCTTACGCTAAACTACAATATTTTTTTTAAAAGATAATATATTTTGTTTTATTTTATTTTTTAAATTATGTGGGGGATTGTTAGAAATATTTTAATATAATTTAAAAAATAAATAATTAAAATATTATTCTACCGTTACTAATATTTTTCATGGACTATTAATTTTATGGCTTATTGTTATTTATGGTTAACAACTATATTTTTATTACAATTTACTTCTTTGTCTTCCTTTCTACCTATAAATATCACTTAGATGCATGGGGAAAAACACAACAAACACTAGATTTTTCTCTTAAAACAGTGGTGTTCATAAGGTTCGGAGATCCTTCGCTGGACTTGATCGATCTGACGGGTTGTTGTATCTTGGGAGAGAAGCACATATGATTTTTTTGTGCCTTGTGTAGTAGGGGCATTTTCTCTTTAAGGATAGTGTTATACGTGCCTCAAACCATGCTTTCTCTATCCTTTTCTCATTTATTATTTATCTCTTATTGTTATTATAATTGTTGGATCTCTAATTAATATTCGTTGATTTACATATATGTTTTAGTAATATTATTGCTTTAATAATTATTATATTATTTCATATTTTTATTATTATTAGTATTCTTTGAGTAATCATTTTCTAACAATAAGCAGATCTCTATCTGTTAAAGATCATAAATTCATGATCTAATTGTTAATTGAACTATTCTTTGTGTAGATGAAATTATTTTAGGCTTTGAAACTGTGTAAGGGAAGAACAATTTAGGAATCTACTTGGTAAGAGAAGCTAATCATTTAAAAGTTGTTAAGTTTTTAAAATATTGAGTCTTGGTTTTGAGATTTAATTTGAGGTATTCCTAATTTTATCTTTTCCTAAATAGGTGAGATTTAATTTGAGTATAGAAAATGATGAGAGGAAACAAATACTTATTTTTAAATTAGAAAAAAATAATTTATATATAAAAAATACAATTTGGCCCTCTTGAAATTTTTTGTCCAAGTTTTGCCACTGCACAAACTAATAAGAAATATAATGCATGCTTATATTTCTAAAGGTACTCATTTATTCACATGATATATCGATGTAAAGGTAGTGAATTTATTAGTATGTAAAAGAAATATGGAGAGGCAATAGAATGCAAAACGTTTCTTTTGCGCCTTAACCAATATTTACAAAGTAACATCTAAATATCTAAGGTAATTTATGCACATTCACAAGGGATGACTCTCAATCGTAAGGATACAAGGTGTAAGATCCGAGAAATTTAAATAATGTATGTTATTTTGAAAGGACTTGAGTTGAGAGTACTTAGTTATGTTGAAAGGACTTGAGTTCGAGTCTTGTGTATGCCAAATTGTGTGTTATTTTAATTGTGTATTATTTTGATATTATGATTGATCATGATGAGTGATAATATAATCCTAGAATTATAGGAATTATCATGAAACATGAATTGATTTAATTGGTTGTGCACTTGGTTTGAAATTGGATGGTTGTGTGTTTGAACCTTAACTTGAGCAAAATAAGGTTTCTTTTTGCTAAAATTGTATTTGGCGTGGATGGGAAGGGTCAGAAATCCTAAAGGAGCGTATGGAAGGGTTAGGAAACTACCTATTAGCCAAACTTCATTGATGCTACTTGAAAAATAACAAACAAGTAATCTTCAATATGTTCTTGGTGTTCAACTACTTGAGTTTGTCATTTTTGCTACTTTACTTTGTTTTTGTGAACTTTCTCTACATGACCGAGCTAGTTGCAGACTCTACATTTGACCCCAGATCTGAACCAACAATAATTTGTATTGTTCATTGTTTTTTACAATGAGAGCAAGGTGGAAACTTTTCTTTCCAACCTCTTTTATTGTTGTCTTCTCCCTTTTGTCCTTTGCATTTCTTCCCATCAAAAGGCTTTTATTCATAGATGTTTCTTGCTTTAGGTTTGCTTTTTCTATTAGCCACAAAAATAGCTTCAACATTTTCTATGATTCTCACTAGTCTTCTTTGCTCAGTGGTTGGCAAAGCATTCACAAGTTTTGCAAGTGAAATTTGATAAAAATGTTATTTTCTTCTAGATATGATACTTTTTGCTCAAACCTTCCCGAAAAACACACCAAAATTTTCTCCATAACTCTTTGATCTTTAATTTCATCACCTAGCAATTCGATCTAAGCAACCTCTTTAGAAAGTTTGTCAGAAAACTGTTTCAAACTACTTCATTTTGATTGCTTTAACTTCTCTTCTCAAATTCAGTACCTTCATCTTCCTTTTTCTTTCACTGCCTTGGAACTCTTCCTTGAGTTTATCTCATACCTCTTTTGTTGTCTCAAGATCCAATGTCTTGATAAAAACATCATTGTGTACTGTTGTTGCATGTATAATGCCAAGTGCTTTGTGTTCCTTTGTCACTTCTTCACTACGAAATCTTATTTGAGTCATTATTGGGTTTTCTAGTAAAATATTTGGTTTACTTCCACTTTCCACCACTTCCCAATGTTTGAGCTCTCAAATAAGTTCTCATTTTTGTAGCCCACAAATCATATTTTTCTCCTACAAAAATGTTGCTTGATGTCATCCTTTCTTGTGGGTATTTTTTTCTGGTTTATATATGACTTTCTAACTGGTTTTCAGTCCCTCACAGGCCCTTAAAATTAAGAAGCTCTTGATACCATCTTATAAAATTAGAGAAACCATAAAAGTTGTAAAACCAGAGAAAAACCACAAAAGAGAGTTTTTGTTATGAAGATACATTATGATGGAAGGGAGACAAAGACTCCTCTTTAATATTCTAAGTGCAGTACCTTATATGCTACAAACCTTTATCACTTTATTGCAAACTTGAATGAATTATAGATTATTGTTTTATCAAACCAAATCCCTATTGATAAGTGTCTAGCATTAGTAAAATTGCATATCATTTAGACACTTATCTTGCATGATTTTAACATACATATTAGGAAAACAATCCCTTTTACTTTTAAATACAAAATAAAGAGAGAAGAAGAAGTAAAAATTGGAATCTAATGTATTTATGTTGTTTTGCATGTAAAATGAAGGAAATTGCGATTGATGCGGTTGAGCGACAGAAATGGGGTTGAGCACCACAAAGGAGACTAAGGAAACTCTCATGAGGAGGAAAGATATAGAATAGCCCAAGCCCAAATTGTGCAACTTAAAAATGACACCTCTACGGGTCAAGTGCCAAAGTGGGAGCTGAAGCTGCACACTATTTTTCTATAAAGACCGAACATGCCTTTGTCATTTGTATGTTGGTTTTGGGAACTGATATAATAGTTCAGTTATAGGTTCTTAGACCCTTATTGTAATATCCTTAGAAGATACTCGTGGGAGGAAGGAAACGACTCCTTATGCTTATTGTAAACATCGTTATGAGCAACTAACTTCTTCCTTGTTAGGATTGGATGTAACTTCTAAAATCTCTATACTTCACTTGGTTTGATATATATTATGTTCTTGTCTTACGTATTGGTTACTTGATTTGCTTTCTTTGTTTTAATGACTTGATCAATCATCAAAACTCATTAGCACCAGATGTAGAGACATCTAGTCTAGTGTTTAGATCCAATCAAATTTGACATATACCACACATGGATAGGCAGGTTTAGTTGGTTTAAAGAGTCTTGCTCTCAATGTAAGGGTTCCTCCACCTGGATAAGGATATCCTGTGTCTGACACCCTTAGGTTCTAACTCTCAAACATGAGGTTAGATCTACAACTAAGCGTATTTCCATGAACACTAAGATAAAGATAGTGTAGTTGAGTGAAAGAAGCCAAGGTCAATCCCAACACCATAACTAGCATCACTTATGTTATTATTATTAAAACTTATATTTGAAATTATCAAACCTTTATCACTTTATTGCAAACTTGAATGGATTATAGATTATTATTTTATCAAACCAAATCCCTGTGGGTATGACCCTGTTGTGCTACAATTGATCCAATGCACTTGCTGGACTAATTCACAAACCCTCAACTAGGTCTCAATATACAACAATCATGTGAAACCTTGGTACTGTTATACTACTCTACAAGAGAAACATTTGTTGTTTGATTCAAGAGCCACACCATTGTTTTCCTTGAAGTGGATCACAGTCACTAGAAAGAGGGTTAAATAAAATATTGTTTGTTGAGTGTTGTTTTGTTGTGTGCTTAGTATTATCTATTAAGTACAACTGGTATGCTTAATGGAGTATTATAGGTGTAGGGGCTACAAATACATCAACTATTGGAATTGTGTGATATATCATTATGGTTATGCTACTCTTATACCTTTTTATGTTATACACCTTTGGTTGATAGAAAAAAAAATACTAATGCATTAACGACAACAACTGAGATTCCACAACAAAATCAATATAGTGGAACATTTAAAAAAAATTACATTAATAAAAAATGCATATCTCAATTGACATCAATTTGTAAGAAATAAACTAACCGCATTGAAATGAAATAATTTTCAGAAAAGAATAAAGCAACTACGTTAGTATTTTAAGGTTGTGAAAGTAGTTGATGGAATAGAGAAAATGTGGATATATTAGAATGTGAAAGTAGTAGTTGGAAGTAGTATGTTCTATAGTTGTGAGTGGTTGTATTAGATATTGTCTTGCATACATCAAATGTTAGTGTTCATGAGTATTTATAGGCCCCATCTCACTTACATGATTATTCTAGAACATTCTAGCTAGAACTTATGTAGAATGTTAGTGTTCACCTATTTCTTCAAGTATTCTTTGTAGCCATATTGCTTGACTTGTGATTTTAGGAATTACTACATACTCTGCTTCTATTTTTTATTATGCCACGGTTGCTTGCTTCTTTGATGCCCAAGAGAAAATATCTTATCCTAGTGAGAAAGCATATCCTAACGTGCTCTTCATGTCGTCAATTGATCATGGCCAATCACTATCGATGTAGCCAATCATCCTTGAGTTAGTCATGGTTTTGTACCGTATACCAAACTCCTTTGTGCCTTGTAGATATCTTAAAATTATTTTTCCTACTCCATAATGAATCTGACATGGCTTTTGCATGAATCTTGATAGAAGACTCGTAGCATACATAATGTATGGCCATGTGGTTATGAGATATAAGATAACTCCAATCAAATTCCTGTAGTGTGGTGCATCTACTTCTTATGTTCCATCATCTTTTTGTAGCTTCTCATTTACCACCAAAGGAGTAGCGACCAATTTACAATCATTCATATTGAACTTCTTCAATAGAGCTTCAATATATTGCTTTTGAGAAATAAATATACCTTCTTTTTGTTGTTTCACCTTTATATTGAGGAAATAGTTCATCAAGACAAGATCAGTCATTTCAAATGTCTTTATCATATCTTCTTTAAATTATTTCATCATCTTCATGTATAGATAAGATCATCAACATATAAGGAGACAATGAGTGATACTAACCTTGTGCCTTGTTGGCTCATTGTTGCTCCTCTTAAATCCTTGATCGATAAAGTATTGATCAATCTTGCCATACCATGCTTGAGGAGCTTGCTTCAGGCCGTATAAGGCTTTTTTTAGTCTTAGTACTTTGCCTTCATTGCCTTTATTGATGAAGCCTTGTGATTTTTCAATATAAATCTCTTCTTCAAGTACTCCATTTAGAAAGACTGATTTGACATCCACCAAATAGATGTTCCATTCTTTTTCTGCTACAATGGCTATTAGAGCTCTTATTGTATCTAGTCGTGCGACTTGAGTAAATGTCTCATTGTAGTCGATTCTTGGTTGTTGTGAGTAGCCTTTTGCGAGCAATCTTGCTTTATGCTTTTGTATAGTTCCATTAGGATTGAGCTTTGTTTTATATACTCATTTCACCCCAATGATGTATTTTCCATGAGGATAGTTTACGAGCTCCCAAGTGTTATTCTTCTAAATTATTTTAATCTCTTCTTCCATAGTCTTGACCCATACTTCTTGCTTTGATGTTTCTTCATAGTAGTTAGGCTTAATCATGGTGATATTGCAAGTTTCGTATATGTCTACAAAAGATTTTACTTGTCTTAAAGTGGAATCTAGTGAAGAATCTTCTCATTATTGTTGTGGAGGTGGGGAAAGCGTTCTTGAATCTTCTACTTCTTGAGTTTCATCTTGAGATTCTTGCACCGAAACTAAAGTGTTGTTGTTAACAACTTTTTCTTATTCCCAATTTCAAGAAGCATTTTCATCAACTTCAACATCTCAACTAATGATGAGCTTTTCTGTTTGTAGGTTGTAAACTCGATAGTCTTTTGATTGTGTGCTACATCCCAGGAACACTTCTCGTATAGTCTTGTCTTCAAGCTTGTACTCCTTTAATCAGGAACACATATGTAACAAATAGATCCAAGTACTCATAGGTGTTTAGCTAATGGCTTCTTCCACTCCAAGCTTCAATAGGAGTCTTGCCTTGGACTGCCTTGGTTGGACATCTGGTTAGAATTTTAACTACAATATTTGTTAAGTAGTATGCTTAATGGAGTATTACACTTGGGGCTATAAATACATCAACTAATGGAATTGTGTGATATATGATTCTCGTTGTGCCATTTCTTATACCTTCTCTATGTTGTACATCTTTGGATGATAGAAAAAAAATACTAATGCATTAACGACAATAAGTGAGATTTCACAACAAAATCAATATATGGTGGAACATTTAAAAAAACAAATTACATTAATGTAAACTGCATATCACAATTGACATCAATTTGTATGAAATAAACTAATCGTGTTGAGGTGACATAATTTTCAGAAAAGAATAAAGCAACTATAGTTAAGGCGTATTTTTGGATGGAGTTAGAACAAATATAGTGAAGGTTCCTTATTTGATTAGCATTATGAGCCAGAGTTCCCTAGCTACGCAGCCATGATTTTCTGACGCTTGTTGGATTCTTGAGCAATGATTTCCCTATGTGCATCCAATGCTGTTTTCTTAACCCCATTTTCAACCAACTCCTTCTTCTCTTCCGTAATGTTGTTGATCACTTTGGGAAGATGTGGTTTTTCAAGTTCATGCAGCACATTGTAGATGTCAAATACAAGGCGTTGAGCAAGGGTGCGTGAAAACTCAGCCCTGATCACAACACGGAGCACATTGATGTGTTGTGCAGCAGGTGGCATTGGATAAGCTGGCACGATCCAACCGTGGCGCCGCAGCATCTCTGATATCTTGTACTCATCGTACTGCCTTCTGTCTTTCAGAGAAAATGCCACCACAGGAACACCGTCGTCTTTCGAGAGTATGTTAAAGCGTCCACTCTTCTCCAAATTTTCCTTCACCACCATTGCATTTTCTCTGCAGTTCTCCATTATGCTCCGGTAACCCTAGTAAATTCAATATATATCCATGTTCATCATATGCTTTTAAGAGACATATAAGATTGATTTTGATGTTATAATTAAAGTCTTCATAAATACTAGTATATATGAACTCACCTCTTGGCCAAGACGAATTAGTTGATAATATTGAGCAATGATCTGACTAGAACCTGCATGTGAGTATAAGGTAAGTATATGGTATGATTATATATGCAATGAAGGTGTGGAAGC
>Ga0214542_1009354_pt1 | contig 15303 bp, 6 predicted proteins | sample CNSS1metaG_FD_160096 | JGI IMG/M metagenome (GOLD analysis project Ga0214542, IMG submission 160096) | Root nodule microbial communities from cowpea collected in UCLA plant growth center, Los Angeles, California, USA - CNSS1 | ecosystem: Host-associated > Plants > Roots > Nodule | place: USA... | reverse complement strand
GTGATTGGTGTATCTACTTCAATAATACTATTGTTCCGTACCATTATGGAAGAAAATTCTGGTAAAATATACACTTCTTCGGGAATGAAAAAAAATTGATCTACTTTAATTTGGTATTTTGTCTTAGTTCCAACTCTTCTGGAGTATAACATCTTTCAGAACGAGTCATTCCTCCAATTTCTGCCACCTACCTCGGGCTCTTTTCCCCTTGTTCGGTAGTAGCCTCGATGCCGTAATTCCAAGGCACAACATATAAGGCAGCTTGAGTAGTAAAGTCTTACACTATAAACGCATAAGCAGGTAAAGAGTACATGTGTTGTGCTACCAAGGAAGTAATAACCCCTAAAGAGGCTAGAGCAAGACCTAATTGAAAATGAATTGAAATGATAAAATCTTCAATTTCCATAGATTTCTCAATTTAACGTAGTTAAGGATTTTAGAAAGCTCAAAGTCAGTGAAGTATTTAACTCTAAGGACTAACTTAGTACTTAATATAACATTTTTTTGTTTGTTATGTCAAATTAAATATTTTGTTTTGAATAAAATAAATAGTAAAACTAGATAAAGATAGATAAAAACAAATAGTTGTACAGATAATAAATACAAATAAAAAAATACATGGTAAAATATAATGATAAAAGTAAGGAAATAAAAAGATAAAAAATAAAAATCACGATAAAATGATAAAGTCTAAGTAATCATGATAACTAGAGCCGACCTTTAACATTGACTCTAATTAGTGGCTTAGCCGATATAACTTTGTCACTAATTTTTAAATTGATTGTTTTATTATAACTATTTAGCGTTAGCCAAACCAACATAAATTAAAAAAATAGATACCTTGTACAATACCTTCATATTCAACAAATGTAGACGAAAAAATAGAAAAAAAATATATAATGAATGAAAGAGATAAATGAGTATAAGGGAAATGAATGTGGATGGAAGAGAAGTAGAGAAGAATGTGGATAAAAGAGACGAGGAGAAGAATAATGGATGATGGAGATAAGAAAAAATATAAATGAATGTGTGGGTGAAAAATAGAGTGTGATCAGTGGCGAATCTCGATAAAAAATTTTGAAGGAACCAAAATAATATATTCAAAATTTATATATTGAATCATTGCACTTGATATAATAAAAGTATATATATAATTTAGTATTGAAATCTCTTTGCATTTTCTTTTTAAAAAAATGATAGTTTTGAAGTTGTATTTGATATGAAACCCATTTTAAATATGTTTTCTAATTTGATCTCTTTTCATTGGATATTTCCATATTTAAGAACATTTTCCTTGAATAAGTTCCAAAGAATTAATATGAAACTTCCAATCTTAAAAAAGGTTCATCTAATTCAACAATTGGATCCTTAGTGTCATGCTTAAAAAGAATCTATTATTTTATTCTTAATCAATATACATATTTAAAAAAATTAAGACTAAAAATAATTTATTAAAATCTAATCGAAAATTGAGAGACGTAACTACTAAAAAAAAGGGTTAAATTATACCTTTAGTCTCCATTTTTGTAGTAAAATGTCAATTTGGTCTCTTAATTCTTTTTTATCTCAATCTGGTCCCTATTTTGGGAAATTTGATGCAATCAAGTCCTTTCCGTTAGTGGTGTAGTAACAGTGTTAAATGGGGTGCCACGTGTCAATTTCTGAATTTTTTGAATTTTTTTTTAATTAAAAAAAAAAAAATTTGCCACGTGTCAAGATGACATCATGCCACATGTCACTATACGAGGACCAAATTGAGAATAGTGAAATGACACATGGCATAATAGTGACATGTGGCACGCTGTCAACTTGACAAGTGGCAAATATTTAATTTTTTAAAATTTTTTAAAAAAATAAATAAAAATTCAAAAAATTCAGGAACTGACACGTGACACCCCATTTAATATTGTTACTACACCACTAACAAAAAGAATTTGATTGCATCAAATTTTTCAAAATAGGGACCAAATTGAGATAAAAAAAATTGAGGGACCAAATTGATATTTTTCTACAAAAATGGGGACCAAAGGTATAATTTAACCAAAAAAATTATAATATTTTCTTCTATATTCGTACAAAAAATGTATAAAAAACTCATGAGATGAAAAAGATACAAAAATATTAAACTAATATTTTATTATCAATAGACAACATAGAATTACTTTTTTATCTTAAAAAATGGAAGACAACTGATGAAAGATAAGAGCACATAAAATGAATTTGTGTGTAACTTTTTTTTTTCAAAAACAAAAGATATGCGAGTAGAAGATAAATACAATACGTAAAAAACTTAGAAGACAATAAGGGAAAACAAGAAAAATATTTCAATACAATTTATTATTCTTACTTTATTTAATTTTATATTTTATTATTTATTAATATTAAATATAATATTTTATAAAAGAAATAAAAATCTATTTAAAATTTTTAAAATTTATTTTAAAAAATATTAAACAAATTTTAAAATAAATTTAAAAAAATTGGAGAGGCCATGCCCCTAAACTTCTTCTAAGTTTCGCCCCTGAGTGTGATGAAAAAAATAATGTAGATGAAAAAAAAAAAGTGTACATGAAATGTATGAGTGTGGTGAAATTTATGTAAAAATTTATCACCACACACACATTATATATAAATTTATATAAAAGGTATGACTGTACATGGATTGTTAGATTAAAACTAATTTACCATCCATATTGAATATAAAAAATACACACAGATTGAAAATATATAATTTAGTACGAGATAACTTAAATAAATATAAATATTAAAAATGGATAAAATTAGTATTAACCATTAATAATATTTTAATTATTTTATAATTAACGTCGGTTTAACAGATATTAATTTAAATAAGTATAAATATTAAAAATAATACGCTAACCAGAAACTTAACTTATTTGTTTTTAATATTTATATTTAATTATTTGTACAGCTACAACGTCCTTTTAACCCACACTAACTTAAATAAATACATATATTTAAAATAAATAAGATTAACATTCATTAAGCTGACACCAGCTTTATTTATTTTATTTTTTCTACAGGTAATGTCTGCTTAGTCTATACTAATTGAAATAAATATAAATTAAAAATAAACAAGGTTATTATGTATTAAATTGACATTAACTTTTTTATTTTAAATAATTTTACATCTTCTTACTTTTTTTAAATTAATCTTTTATTTTTATATTAAAATAAAATTAGCTGTCATTAATAACGTCATAATAAGATTGACTCTAATATTTGGAAGCTACATTTATATTTTTTTATAGTGATCGAATTAATGTGAAAAATATGCATAAAAAGTCATGTATTATGGTGGGTTGATTCTCGGTGTAAGTTGAGAATTAAATAACACTTTCGTATCTTTTCCATTGCTCCTAAAATTTATAGTATTACTATGCATCCAAATATATAATATAGCAACCTACATGCATTTTCAAGTTGTTTTACATTTATTATTGATTATCCTTGACAAACTAAATTGTTGAGATTGTTCTGTTGGTATATTTTGGTTCATTTATTGTACAACTTCAAGGAATAAGTGTTCTATCCATTTCTCACCTCTCCAATATTATACGCATTTTGTCACTTCCACTCTCTTTTGGACAACTTGGCGCACTTTCCAACTCTTTTAATCAATACTTTCCATGTAATATTCTATAAATTGTCTAAATATGTCGGTGTCTTCCTCCATTATTTTTATTTCTAATATTGTTGTGTGCTAATTTTATTGTAAATATATTACTTTCACTGTATTTCAAATCTTAATCATTTTCTTTGTTCTTACATAGGTTTAAAGAGTTGGTTGTTGTAAAGGTTATAAAACACGAGAAATTAATGTATTAATAATACATGAGAAAAGAAAGACGGATAAATAAAATAAAGTTGATAAAGTTAACAATTATTTTAAAAGATTATAAAAAGAAAACAAATTATGAAGTTTAAAATATTTCAATTTTCTTTTTCTTTCATTTCTATAATTTATAAGAAGATATTTTTTTATAATAATAAAGATTATAAATAGTTCACTTGAACCATTTTTTGTACTAATAATGATTATAAATAGTCCACTTGAATCAAATTACATAGAAAAAAATATTAAACTTGTAACAATTTAAATTTAATATAAATCTTTTATAAACTTCGATCTATATTAAATTCTAATAAAAAATTATGACAATAAATTATTAAATAAATTATAACAATGTTTTATTATAATTACTAAACTATAACAATGTTAAATGCAAGAGCAACACTTTTTTTATTCTTAATGGGCTTTCATCCAACAGTTCGCCAGTCCAAACTAAACCAACCCAAAACTGTCTAGCTCAGCAAGAATGGCTGCTACGTACAGGGTGACAAACTTAATACATCATAAATTTTATTTTAAATTATAATGAATTAATCAGACAGAAAATATTTATTAATTCATTTTCTATCTATTTAGAATTCATAAACATTTTTAGTAGATGAGATATCATAGATAAATATAGTTAAAAAATGAAATATATATTTTATAAATAAAAGAAAAATTGCAAACAAATTTTAAAAAATATTTCTGAAACCTTAATGAAAATGTTTCAAACTGTTTATAAACCATGAAGCAAACCAAAATTGAAGTACAGCAAATTACACCAATCTATCAAACAATCTAAGGAATTTACAATGATTAATTGACAATGTTAGAAAACAAAAGTAATCAAACATTTTCATCGGAGGCAACTGATACTATAGACCTATTGGATCTTCCAGAAGGTTCTTTCTCCGAATCCAAATATTTAGTAACCAAAGCCTTTTCACAAATATCTAATACATCCCCTGAATGAGTAGCTAAAGCCTTTCCTGAAACGTCTTTCTCCAAAGAATGAGCAATCAAAGCTTTTACAATCTGACGAAATTTCCTTCTGTATGTTGGCAGCTTTGATACTCCTCTTATCATTCCAATCATCCTGAAAATCAATGCATTCATTAACAACTTAATAGATTATCATGTATACTTCATAGAGTGAAGAGATTCATCCTCAAAAATGCAGAGATTCATCATCTAATTCATTGATCGCTTACCTTCTGGAAATTCCCTCCATTTGGGCAGCTTTAAGAGCATCAGGTGTCATTAAACCACCATTATCCCAAGCCTCCTGGCGTTGCTTGTTGAATCCAAAGAGAACTACTTTTTCCAAGTATCTCACTTCAGCTTCCCCCAATTTGATCACCCTTATCTGTTCCTTCAGAACCATCACAGGATTGAAGAACCAATCCAACAACTTGTCCTTTGGCCTGTTCAAATACGTAATCTCAAAGTCCTCAAGCAGCAATACACCACTTGAATTGGCTTTGATGGAGAAGATAAGTGCTTGTAGGAGTGAATAACAAGGCAAACCAACACCAACTATGGAAGCTTCATTTATATTCTTTCCCCTCATCCATTCACAGAGGTCAGCACCTGTAAGTACATTCGCATCCAATAATTCCTTGCCTCTCATCTCACAGTACTTCATCATATTTCCCCAAATCTGTATATTATGATTTAAAAACGACATTAACAAAGATTGTGTCAAGTAATGAAATCACAACAAAAGCATAACGAGATCAGGAAGATGATGTAGTAAAGGAAATTGTCAACTAAAGCCTTTGGATAACAAGTTTTTCTTTAGACGTGCACAATTCCATTTCATAGCTATGCTGCATAGTGCGTAGTCATATAGTTATTAAGACAGCAATCAACCAAATGCCAACTCTGTAGGTTATTTAAAATAGAAACCAGTACAGAAAAATCAGTGGAAGCCAGACATCAAAATCATTGGCACAAATAAAAAAATATAGTACATGCATCACCTTGATAATTAAACCAGAATAAAAAATTCTTGAGTCATGACTTGCTCAGATGATGATATATGATACCTTGTTCTTTGTTTTGTTGTTTATAATTATTATAAAATCCTTCAACAAGGTTTCTTCATTACCCCTAACATGCGCCAAAGAGCCTATTCGTTTCTTGGTTTGACTTTGGCAGACACCATCCATTGAGCTAATTGTGTAATCTAAGCATAACAACATTTAGATCCAAACTTACAGTTTCTATTTAAAGTGACATGATTGGAGAGTCTATTTGCCAATGTTTTAAACTAATTTAATCAACATTAGATGAAAAACTGCTTACCTGCACCATTTTCACCTCTTGAATGGCCTCTCTAACAGATCTTGAAGGAGCTAAGTTTGGCATAAACATTGCAGGCGGGTCCATCGAAGTGTTTAATCTGCTTCCACCCACACTGGATCCTCTCACAGAAAACTCGGATGATTGAGAAGCTTTTCTCTTTCGATACTGGGGCCTGGCTGCAAGCAAATTGGATGCTGATGTTAACGGAATAAATGGCAGATAGTAAAGAAGACTAATTGGGAAAATGTGTACTTTGGCAAGAATGTCCCGTCCCGTAGATACAGCCAATCATTTGTATATTCATCAAATTCAGCAACCATAGCAATCAGATAGGCTAAACCTCTACGGAAAGATCTTTCCTACACCCACAGGAAGGTTAAAAGGTTAGATAAAAGCAAAGATTCAGCAAAGGAAATGGGGAATGAAGAACAAAAAAAGTGATCAAACCTGACATACTATAACAGCTGCATAAATTCCAAAAAAAATGCTTGATATAATAGCCAACAATATGCTGGCAAGGACAACTAGTGGCCACACAAATATTGTCAAACCAGCAATGGGAACACAAACTGTTTCAAGGAATGGACCTTCTCTGCTAATCAAATCATGCAAAAGTCTGAACCAGCCCTTGAACAGCATGTAGGGGCTCTTTACTATAGCAATTGCAGTGAAAAGGGGAATCTCCACAACTAGCCCCAGTATCCCAACAATGACGCATCCAGGAACATGAATTAACCTATAAAACAAGTTTCAATGGTCATAAAGAGTACTCCTTTAATTAAATATTTTGCAAACAGAAATTGTAAGTCAAAGCACTCAATCAATATATGAATATGCAGTATGAATTTCCATTTGAGTTAAAAGAAGCTAAAAAGAACCACTTTAATTCGTATCAATCTATGATTAGATAACTGTATATAAATCTTTTACAATATTTACATCAAAATTTAATTTAATATGTAAATGATCTTATTATGACCTTTACCTTAGCCTCTGACGTTCATCTGAGGTAGGTGATTCACGTAGTTCCTTTAAGAAACTTGGGTATGAATGGTAACACATATCTGCAAAATCCCTAACCACCGTGCAACTGCCTTTGATAGTTCCATAAGTTCCATCCTGAGTTCAGTGAGAAACCACAAATGAACTAATAACTTCTACACTAAGTAAAAACATGCTAATAAAACTTAACAACAATCTTGATTAGTGCAAGAACATCTCAGAAACTCACCACAATACAGTGAGAAAATTTCTTGGACTCGTTATCATGTCTGAAGGCCTCAAAAGTTGAAACCCAAGGGGTAAAGAAACCATACCCCACTCCAACAAGAACGCTTCCCGCTATGCCTAGACCCAACCACAAGCAAAACAAGGCAGGCAAAGCAATAAAAATGGCAACTTTCAAGGCTGCATCAAACATCTGAATCCTACAAAGACAAACAAACCATCCTCGTTCATCATATGAAATAGAATTGCTGATTCTACAAAGAGAAAAGGGAAGCTGTAGAAACTATTTTACTTAAAAAGGGTATAAACAGTCCAAGCCACATGTGAAGGAAACAGCGCCAGAATCACCCCAACGTTGCCTAAAATAAGAACCAGACAAGCAATAGGACCCACGACTATGCCTGCAGAACTTAAAGAAAAACTCAATAACCCACCATCCAATTCACCTCAGATTTCACAACATGAGAGTAAATCAGCAAAAGAAAGAAAAAACCAAATCTTTTTAGAAGTCAACATTAAATCATGAACCATAAAGTGTGAAAGAAATGTAAAAGAAAAAAGAACACCTTTTAAAGCACCAAGGAAGAAAGCATAGAGGAACACAAAGACCACGTAAGAAGCCTTCATCCAACCTTTCATAAAGCTTTGAAAATCCATGTTAGTAAAGGATCAGCTCAAGATCAGAAATACGTTTGCAACAGAGGGAAGTTGAAAGTTGTAACCGAAATTGGAACGAAGCTATGAAGGCATATGAAGAAAATGAATTGGCAAGTCATAGGAAATGAGGCGAGTTAGTTAAGTCAAAAACGAAATTGTATAAAAGGGCAAAAGAGACTTGCGTTGCAAGAAGATGACAAAATTGAAAACTCAGCCAAGAAACAAATCATTCATTCAAAATCTTTGGAACCAAAAAGTAATATAAGCACGGAAAAGCTAGGACAAATCAGAGGCTGCTGACAATGACCATGAGTTATACAAATAGTTTAAGCTTATGGAATTAATTTATACAAATCACAATAAGTGTCCAACTTTTCTTACTTTTTTTGGTAAATTATTATATTTTTCAGTAATTATTCAGTACTGTGTACCGGTTTAACTCGCAATTAATTTTCGTTTATTTTATTAACAAGAATGTCAAAAGATTATGTACTCTGCGGGGTAAAACATGTAAACGGAGACAACGGATACACGTGAATAACGGTCAATAATGGATAAATGATAATGAATATTTTTTATAGCTATATGTTAAGGCGGGTACACGGATATAATAGAATATGTACCGTGAATATATTATACTTTAATTTAAATTAAAAAGAAATTAAAACAAACATACAAATGATTATAATATTAATATATTCATTTTGAATGAGTTATTTTTATTAATTAATTTTAAAAAAAATTATTTTTTTAACTTTTATTTAACACTAATAAATATACATGATTAAAATATTAATACATTGATTTTGAAAGAGTTATTTTTTATCGATTAATTTTAAAAAAAATTCATTTCTTTGTAAATTGTCATCCAACACTATTTAAAAGAAGTTTTTTTTTTTGGACTTAGCTTGAAATTTATGAATGTTATGTATTGCATTTTATTTGAATTTATAGTTAATATATGTTGTTAAATATTTTTTTTTGTAAATACCCGCAGATACCCGTGAATATCTGTGGATATTAAAAAAATATATAGATACCCGCATAACGAATATTTACATAAATATGAAAACGGATATGAGGCGAATAATTATCTGGCAAATAAAAGATAAAAGAGCTATTATCTATATCCTACCAGTCTCATTAACATTCCTAAAGATAATAAATTCTAAATTCTAGTCCAATTTATTGAATCAAATGCTATATTAGTGTTCATTACCATATATAAGATAAAATAAAAATTACTCTTACAATAAAAATAAGTTGCACTTGTAGTACACAAATTTTAAAAATGATTTCGAATTAAATTGATGTCATGAAACAATTTTAAAATATATTTGTTTTAATTGCTTTATGTTATTTTTGGGTCTGTAACTTTCTTTTTTACAAGAAAAAAGTAAGAGGTGCAAGTTAACATTAATAGTAGAAAACAATTATAGGATAGGTGAATAGATGATTAAGGTTAAACTTGATACATGATTATACATTAGGATCGTTTTTTACACTTATGAGTCTATTTCAAGTGGGTCCATGTTTATACAAAATTATTATGTCTTAAAAAGTGTCGGAGCCAATGCTATCAAAATAAAAATGTATGATGATATTGTACTTATATTACAAGAGGTACAACATCCGGAAAGATTTGAAGAAAGAATATTTATTAGGTAACTATATAAGGCGTGAGATTAGGACTCGCAATATGGGCTTGAACTGTCGGACCGATAGTCGGTCCGGGCTAAGACAGTTAACTCGCAAGTTCGCAGTGGCCCAGCTTGTAGTTTGTATTGGCTGGTCTACAAGCTCGCATCAAAAATTGCACTTGTGTCTATTAATTTTTTTTTTGAACTTTTACATTAACGTTTTAAATTTTTGTATGACTAGAAAATATATGTATTATGTATTTTTTAATGTGCCAAAATTTAAAGAATACATCTCGTATGTTAAAGTACGAATATGAATATGATGAAAATGTTGAATTATCAATTTATCATCCAACTCCCCAAAGTCTTTGCTTAATAATTTTGTGAACTTCTTAAAGTTTCCTAATTTTTTTCCAATTTTTTGAACATTGAAGGTTTTATCATAAATTTTTTTTTTTTTAAAAGTGGGATGGCCTGCGGGCCCGCACTTATACGGGATGAGTCGAACTTTTCAACCTGTGTTGAAAATGTGGGGTGGAGCGGCCGATCCACATTGTATGGGACAAATGCAAGTCGGACCTAAACAAGTTGGATCGGCTTGTATTGTCACCCCTGTGTAAGATTCATATTGAAGGAAAAATCTTAAAAACAACCTTAGAAAATTTAATAGTGATGAAAACACATAAGATAATGATAAATTTATATGTGCTTTAGAAAATACATTGCAATATTCAAATGCAATAATTGCATCAACAATTCAATAAGTGATGATGATGCAAAATTATTAACTCTGTAATATTCAGAGCAAGGTATGAAAACTCTTGCAAAAAGTAATCTCTTATATGAGATACAAGAGCAGTAGCGGACTATAGTCATGACAAAGGGTTATAGCCCCTATTTTTTTTTTTATATAATTTTAAATATATTTTTAAAAAATTTATGCATCTATATTTATATATAAAGAATTTTCTTTTTTTGTCTATATTTATTTTTCAATCTTAACTTTTAAATGTTTTTTATAAATAAAAATAATTATTTTATTAATATTATCTTTTAAGTGATCATTTTCTTAATTTAACCATTTTTTTATTTTCTACTTTTAAAAATTAATTATTATAAAATGAAAATTAAATATTATAAAACTATAAAAAATTATTTATATTTAATTTTAGAATTATAATAATAACAATAATTATAGTTTTATTTTTTTTATTAGCATAAAAAAACTTAAATACAATGCTTTTACTGGTTTATATAAAAAATTGGAATTACTCTTTTAGTTTTTATTTTTGTTCAAAAATATGAAGTTAGTTTTTTAGTGTTTTCTTGTCTCAATTTAGTTTTGATTTTTGAAAAAATGATGCAATTTGATCATTTTTCGTTAAATTTCTTGAATTATATCAATGTTTTTACATAAAAATTGAAGTTGTAAATAAGAATGGTTTGTTTTGTTAGTATAATTGACATAATCATAGTGTCAATTTTGAAAAAAAAAATTGTTTCACCTCAAGAAATTTAACAAAGGAACCAAATTGTGTCAATTTTTAAAAATCGATTTTAAAAATGAGACCAAATTGAGACTAAAAAATACTAGAGAACCAACTTGATATTTTTGGTCTAAAAATATGGATCAAAAGAGTAATTCAACCAAAATTTTGACACCCCTAATAAGTGAATTATACTTTGATGCTTACTTTTCTTATTATAAAAGAAGCACGTTGTTTTATTAGTTATGCATACAAAATTATTTTCTTTAAAGTTCTCCTTATTATTGTTTTTCCTATTTTCAAGAAAAAAGTGTCATAGTTTTCTCTTTAGAGTTAGAGAGAAAGGTGTTGTAATTTTATTTGCTTTAGTAAAATTACATTATTGTTGATTGTTTGTTTGGTTCCTTTCTTCATCTTTTATTTTAGTTATGAATTCTTATATTGCTATTGTGAACCTAATATTATAATATCAAAGTTAAGTTTGTTTTAGAATTTATGAATTTTTTATAATAAAAGTTTTTCACTTAAGAAAAGTGTTTATTGTTATAGAACGCCAATATAAAATTAAGATCATTATTAAAATATTCTTACTTTAATATTTTCTCTTGAGATAGAAGTATTCCAACATGAAAGTGACTCACACTTGAGAAATATTTTTTTAAAATTTAAGTTAGAAGTCTTTCATTAGATATATATATGAGTAAGATAAACAATATAAAAATAAAAAGACCTACAAATTTATTATTATAAAATTTTACATAAAAGATATCTTTGCCAAATTTTAGGGATGGCGAAACAGGTTGACCCTAACGGGTCAGTTTGTCTGTCCATGTTAAAAGAGACAAGCTGAGTTGAAGATTTTAACTTGTCAGTCCGTTCTGTCCCTACCCGTCTAGTCCAACCCAACTTGTTTTTTTAAAAAAATTAAAAAGATTAATTTTTTATATTATATTTTTTAAAGGTGTGAATATATAATAGTACTATAATTTAAATTTAAATCATTAACATTTACAAATTAAATTTTAATTATTAGTTATAATAGAATAATTTAATATATAAATATAATAATTATATTAATTAATCTATTAAAAGTTTAAAAAATATTTTATATGATTAAATATACCTTCAATATTCATATATTCACACATATATATATATATATATATATATATATATATATAAACAAATTGAAAAAAAATTAAAAAGAAGTGATGGGTTAATCAGACTTTATCTGTTAGTCCAACCTGTATATGGAAAGGTTATCATTATTGATTTTTTTATTTGATGGACGAATCGGACCAAAATAGATTGAAGCGACTCGTTTTCTATCCCTACCAAAATTTTCCTCAAATAATATAATGTTGCAACAAACGTGCATTTGGGTTGAGATTGTGATTTTATTTCGTGAAAATTTTTAAATATTGAAAATTATATTTAAAATGGTGGATTTTTTTTTTGTTAAGAATTTTGGGTTATTTTATTCCCAAGAAATAGCAAAAGCGTCGTGATGTTGGGCGGATATGTTTATATTGGGCTGCAGATCCTGGTCATAACAAAAGCCCAGTTTTAGCATGAACTTGTTATAGTTTTTGTAGGTGGTGATTTCTATTCATAAGCTATTATCTTTTGCCATATAAAGTATTTTACCATTATTACTACTTTATCGCATTGAAAAATGTTGTAGCCTATCCATATATCTGCAGTACCAAAGACTTGTTGGCAATATCAGAGGCTTTTTGGAACTCTGCTACAGCACAAGCTTATTCGTGGTGCACTTTGTTTGGCTATTTGAATCAGCAATATTCTTAGTGCACTTATTTCTTCTCTAACTTTTTACCCACGACGGAAAATGAGATCTAATCTTTCTTAATATTTAACCCTTAAAATGATGATAAGTGTTTCTAATTTTTAAAATAAATATTAATGAAATGTTTTTATAGATTTTTCTTTTGTGAGCAATTATGAGATGAACATTTGGATGGTCTAACATGAAGTATACTTAGAATATTTCGATATTCCCTAGCCTCCCTTTGTAAAAGAAATGATTGGTAGAAATATAATTTTGTTTTCAAATAGTTTTTGAAAAATGTTTAAATATTTTTACTTATATAGTAACTGTATATTACAAAAACGAAAAAATAATCTCAGCTTTAAACATCTTCGTTTTATTTTTATTTTTTAAAATAAAACATTAGCTTTGTGAAGAAAGTCAAGGACGAGAAGGTCAAACATAGTTATTATACATATCGTCAGGACTTAACTAATAGTAATATTAAAATGCCTTATTTAACATAAGAAAGGTTTGTCGACTTAAGTTTTGAGATTCCATCTTTGTTTTGATGTTTGTTCTTTTATTGTATTACATGTTTGGAGTCTCATATTCCAAATAGACAATTTAATTAGTTGAAAAAAGGCTTAATTACTCGGAATATACTCAGTTTGGTTTCAAAATTTCAATATCCATTTTTAAGTTTGTCTCAATTTAGTATCCAAATTCGTAATGTGCATCAATGTAGTACTTTCCGTTAAGTTTTCACAAACGCCATTAAGTAACTTGCCACGTGTCAGTATTTGGTTTTTTAACTTTTTAATTTTTTCTTTAATTTTTTAATTTTTTTTTAATTTTTAAAATTTTTTTTTAATTTTTTTTTTTAAATGGTCACGTGTCAAATCCTTGATGTGACACGTGACATTGTTAGTGACACGTGGCAAGGTACCTGAGTGTCATTGTCTTGATTTCAATTTAGTCTCCACATGTGTCTATTTGTTTCAATTTAGTATCCATATATGTTTATTTGTTTCAATTTAGTTCATGTTCTATTTGTTTGAATTTTGTTCAAATATACTTTTTTTTAGAATGAATAAATATTGTATCTCTTTTAAGACAAAATTTATTATTTATATAAATGTTATATTAATATTTGTTACTAAAAATGACTTATAAAATTAAGTATTGAAATTTATATTAAATTTACTAAAAGATTTATGTTTTGTTACATTGATATTTGTTATACCCATGAATAACAAAGTTTTGGTAAATTTGTTATTCATGACTTTTACTATTAACTTCAATATAAATTTCAATACTTAATTTTATAAGTCATTTTTAATAACAAATATAAATATAACATTTATATAAATAATAAATTTGGTCTTAAGGGAGACACAATATTTCTCTATTTTGTAAAAAAATATTCAGACAAAATTGAAACAAATAGAACGTGTACTAAATTGAAACAAATAAACACATATGGGTACTAAATTAAAACAAATAGGCATATATGGGGACTAAGTTGAAATTAAGACAATGACACTTGGCAGGTACCTTATCACGTCCTAAAACTATGTAGTTCGAGACGAAAAAAGAAATCTCGAAGTAATTCGTTTAATAACTATTATTTTCAATTTGTAATTCTTATTTTTATTAATTACTTTAACTGAAAAAGTCTTGGTAATTGAAAAATGAAGTCAGAATTTATTAGTTCATTATATCATTAACTATTTCTTTCTTTTATATGTAGGTTACGAGGAAATTCTCATGAATCTAATTATTTCTACCGCTTCTGTTATTGCTGCTGGATTGCCCACAGGGCTTACTTCTATTGGACCTGGGGTTGGTCAAGGCACTGTCGCAGGGCAAGCTGTAGAGGGGATTGCACGACAACCAGAGACAAAGGGAAAAATATGGGGTACTTTATTACTTAGTTTGGCTTTTATGGAAGCTTTAACAATTTACGGGCTGGTTGTAGCATTAGCACTTTTATTTGCTAATCCTTTTGTTTAATCCTAAAAGGATAAAAATACATATGTGGACTTCCTTTTTCGAATTATATTAATAATTCACTCCTACAATTCTTTATCTGTTCAGATAAGAACATAAGAGAAGGACTAATTGAAAGGTATTCACATACTTATTCACCCTCTTTCTTCTTTTTGTTTAGTCCAATGAACCCCTCTTTTATTTCTTTTAAGATAATTTTTTGAAAGTGTTCAAACTAGATAAATTTTGCAATTGATAAAAGAACTGGTATCTAATTCTAAGAAGTATCATTCTTTTAGGGAATCTTCCAATTGATTGACCAATCCAAATTATATCAAATTCTATAATTATATATTCCAATTAGATTAT
>Ga0214542_1009353_pt1 | contig 15306 bp, 8 predicted proteins | sample CNSS1metaG_FD_160096 | JGI IMG/M metagenome (GOLD analysis project Ga0214542, IMG submission 160096) | Root nodule microbial communities from cowpea collected in UCLA plant growth center, Los Angeles, California, USA - CNSS1 | ecosystem: Host-associated > Plants > Roots > Nodule | place: USA... | reverse complement strand
CACCTAGTGTAGTGCCTTCATCATCAATTTTCTCGAAGGCCAGTTGAGGCAATGCAAAGCCTCAACTTAGTTGTTGTGACAGTCTTGGTCAACATATCAGCTGGATTCTCTACACCTGGAATCTTCAACAAAATCAAATCTCCATCATTTATCAAGTTTCTGATAAAATGATACTTCAATTCAATGTGTTTGCATCTGGAGTGAAGAATTGGATTTTTAGCAAGACAAATGACATGTGCACATCTATTTTTTAACTGGTTCTTACTTTATCTCAATGAGATCAATATAATAACCTTAACTTACAGAGTGCAATTTCTGAATAATAAACCATAAATTTATTAAATCAAAAGTGTCTAAAAGACAATGTATGCATACATAAAATTAAACATAAAACTTAAACCACAAAACTTACTAGCTCCCACTAAACCAAAGATTCCTCAAAATGTAAAACACTCATTTGAGCAACATGCTCATGAAAGACCTTGGGTGGAAGCCCCTTAGTAAGAGGATCTGCCATCATGGAGTTTGTCCCTAAGTGTTCTATGAAAATTTGTCCACTCTTTCCACTTTTTTTAACAACCGGAAACTTGATGTCAATGTGCTTTGACTTGCTCGAGCTCCTATTATTGTTCAAATACAATATAGTCAATTTGTTGTAATAGTATAAATTAAGTGGTCTTTCAATTCCTTTCACAAATATACAGCCATGTGACAAAGTTCCTCAACCATATTCCTTGATTTGATGTCTCACATGATGCTGCAATTTTGTAGCCATAGTGGATGAAGTTGTAATACTTTGCTTGGCACTACACCAAGAAACTACACCACTAACTGACATGAAAATGTAACATGATGTGGATCTTAAGCTATCTTGGCATCCTACAAAATATGAGTTAGAATACCCAATGATCTCCAATTGATCTAAACTCATGTATGTGAGCATGTATTCTTTTGTTCTCTGTAAATACCTCATTACTTTTTTTGCTGCTTTCCAATGATCCATTCCTAGACTGCTTAAATATCTGCCTAATACCCTAACTATGTATGCAATATCTTGACGTGTACATATTTTGACATACATCAAACTCCCCACCACTAATGCATATAGAGTCTTTTGCAATTCCTGAATTTTCAAATTTCCTTTTGGGCATTGATTGAGACTAAACTTGTCTCCCTTAGTAACTAGAGTGTCAAATGATTTACAATCATGCATGCCAAACCTTTTAAGCACCTTTTCGACATAACTCCTCTGTGATAATCCTAGAATACCTTGAGATCGGTCTTGGTGTATCTGAGTTCCTATTACAAAGGAGGCGTCATCAAGATCTTTCATTTCAAAATTTCTAGACATAAATTTCTTGGCTCCTAATACATATGTGTGTGTGTGTGTGGATTATTGCGTTGGCAGTGTCCGGGACTAGGCCAAAAAATACTAGAGTACTTGATAGGTGGCTCAAGGGAACACCTAATTTTTTCTAACTTCATAAAAATCTCTTATAAAATAAAATAAATAATAGAAAATAGAAAATGAAAAATATAAAAATAAAGATAAAAAAATATAGTAAATAATAAATAAAAAAGTTTTTGTTGATTAGGTCCAATCTTTTTTTGACATTTCCAATCTTCCATTTGTTTGTTCCTTTTATAGCTTAATTTTTAATTGTTTTAGCCCATTGTTTATACACTCACACCACCCTTTGTTTTTATACCACTTTTTTTCTATTCTTACCCCCACTCTTATCTATTCTACCACCTTTCAGATGGAGAAAGTAATGATATGATTATGATATCTCTTCTAATTATTAGAATTAATATTACTGATCGTGATTGATATTCCGCTCTTATTTGCTGTGATTTGATTCCCCATGACGTGATCCTGTTGGAGTCAATTCTTGCCTTTTATTGTTCTTTGTAATCAAGGCAGACTTTATTATGTATATAAACCCATCAAAAGGGGGAATGAAAGGACATTTTCTGGATACTTCTCTTTTTTTCTAATCATAATTCATAATACTATTCAGTCATTTTTTTTACTTTAGTGCAACTAAGGGGGGAAGGTTGTTAATGACATGTGTTCTTGAGCAAGTTCCGTTGCAGGTAGGTTCCTCACTATAATGTGTTGAATTATTGGTCTGTTTGTTACTTCGTGTACTGCATTTTAAGTTTACATGTTGTTTTAACACTTCCCATCACATAGAGAGGGACAAAACTATGCCCGAATCTTCGTCATTCTCCCTTAGTCACCAATCTCTCCCATCAATAGTACACCCACCGCACATTAATTACTCATTACACCATGAGTTTTATTAACTTGCACCCTCTCATTGTTTTTATTCCATCTTTACCTTTCTTTTAATTTAACTTCACCTCTTCGCAGACCCACCTAACAAAATGAAAATGATAATGACATTTTAATACTAAAAAAATATAAAAGATAAAAAAAATATAATTAACAATTTGAGAAAAATGAAAATATTATTTTTCTTTTACTGTCTATTCCGCCACCTGCATTGTGTGACACCTATTAAAAAATCTTTTTTTTCTCCTAAAGATATATAAAAAGAAGTATAAGGGATTAAGAAATAAAAATAATTTTATTTATGTATCTTTAGTGTCGGTCTAGTTTCTTGCGTCGGGTGACACTTATTTCAAATATTTTAAAATACCAAAATATGGAAAAAGGGTTTTTCATAATTAAAGTTAAGTCCGTAAAAATATAAAAAAAGGTTTTCACAATTAAAAATTAAGTCAATAAAAATAAAAAAAATGGGTTTTCATAACATGATTTGTGATTCTCCATTATGAATGGGAGATATGTAGAAGCAAGGCCAATCCTTATTAGGGTCATTTCCAAAAAATTCAAATCATTTTCAAATAGGTTTCCAAATACTCTTTCAATAAGGAACCATGTGATATTGATTCTCCATTATAAATGAAGATACGTAAGAGTAATGATTAATCTTTGCGGATCCAAAAAACAAATAAATAATGTTTATTTTGAGTATTTTCTTTTTATTACTTTTGGGGAAAATAAACATTAAAAAAACCACATTCATTTGTATATTTAATTAAAAGTACCGTGTTAGGACATGTGTTATAGGGTACTAACACCTTCCTTACGTGTAACTGATTCCCGGAACCAAAATTTGTTATCGTAGACTCTGTTCTTATCTTTATGGTTTTCCATAATTTTCCTAGAATAACTATGGTTGCGACTCTAAACCTTTTTTTATATGTTTTTATTTTTTGTTTGTCGTCCCGTCGCATTTTAGGTTGCAACATGAGACTAGGCCAAAAACTACTGAAGTGCTTGACATGTGGCTTAAGGGGGTCAAATGTGTTGGTTCATATATATATATATATATATATATGTGTGTGTGTGTGTGTGTGTGTGTGTGTGTGTGTGTGTGTCTTCTATAAACATGAGAGCTTGAGTAGAGCTTGAACAAATGGTCAAAGTCTATGGTTGTTGCACTGTTATTGGATACAACATATATTGTTCCAAGGAGAATGACTATAAGTGTAGTGGTTGAAAATTGAAATAGGAGTTCATAAGATGATTATCCTGACTTTAATAGTTTCCTAGTATCAAGTAGAAAAAGGTAGCTGTGTGGTGAGAGTCGGAGGAAGTTTCTATGAATGAAACATGAGCATGAAATAAGGTTGATCTTGTTTAGTCAAATGGAATTTAATTTGTCATGAGGGAAATTGGATAGAGTGACTCTTCCCAATTTTGGCCTAATAGAGCCATGGGTATGGTTGTTACTCCTAAAATGCTATTATGTGTTGTCTATGACAGGAGCATGGTCCTTGATGCTTAATTCTTTTGTTTTTAACCTTTTGTAAGTGAGTCACATATGCATGGAGTTGATGCATGTTGTGACTTATGAAATGTATGCATGATGTTAATATATGATGAGGTTAATGACTTGTATGCATGGTGATGTGTATGCTCGCATGATGACGATGATGGTGTATTTATTTGTTTTAATCTTATATATGTGTATGTTATTTTTCAAGTTAACTTACCATTTTGTTTTAGTGTGTTTGTGTTATTAGCTACAATGACCGTGTTGGTTCATGTGAATAGATGACATAATAGGGTTTGAGGATGTCCAACAATAGTATATGCAAAAGGCCTCTTAGTGTAGATGAAATTTTGTACATAATCTTTGATTTATTCCTTTGAACAGAATGTATTCATATCCTTTAAATGTTTTGTTAAACTTCTTAAACATTAATATAGAGGAATGAATGATTTTTTGTATATTAAATGTTCTATACTTGTGATATCTAAAATTTTATTGATCAGACGATACACCTCATATCACCTAGCCAATCTCGTTTGATGAGCTATAATTCATGGACGAGTTCTTTGGGCAATGCTTCATTGGATGAAGTACAAGAAATACTTACAAGAGTAATGTGACATTGGTGTTGGGGTGTTACATAAAACTCAGGCTAAACATTGTGTTTCTTCTTTATATTGAGAGAATGATCTTATAATCACTAAAAAAAGGCTCCATTTCAACTCAATGATAACTCTTTCTCAATAGTGAAAATGATTTTTGTAATGTAAGTTAAATTCAGTATTAAAATGATTCAAAATGAGAATTATATAGATTTTAAATTATTAATTTTATGGAATAAAATTGCACTTTAATATGTTAATTTCACTTACTCATGAAATCAATAAATTAAATTGAGTTTCAACATATTTAAATAAATAAAGTAGTTCAAAATCTTCTCATAGCACATGAAAGTGTAATATCTACTAAAAACTTGTTTTAAAAAATTAAAAACAATCCACAAAATTATTTAGGTTAAAATACGTTTTTTGTTCCAATTTTTGTCAAGTTTTGTCAAATAAGTCCTAATTTTGGTTGTATGTTCAAATAGGTCCCAAATAGGTTCCAATTTTCGTCAATTTGGTTCAATTGGGTCTTTTTTTGCTAACACCGTTAAATCATTAACGGCCATGAACAGTGACTGCCACGTGTCACTTCGTGGTTTTTTTGAATTTTTTTTAAATATCTACGTGTCAACCCAACAACGTACCACGTGTCAAAGTCAATGTTCTATATTCAATTTGATCCCTATATTTTTTATTTTTGTTCAATTTCGTCCCAATTTTTGTTAACATGAACCAATTTGGTTCCTCTCCAAATTGAAACCAAATTTAATTTTTATATTAAAATTCACATTTTTTATTAAATATTTTTATATAATATATTAAAATTCACATCGTTATAACTTTGATATAAAAATTAAATTTGGTCACATCTTCGATAGGGACAAAATTGATCAAATTTTAAACAAAATTGAGACTAAATTGAACAAAAATAACAAATATATGGACCAAATTGGATACAAAACATTGACTTTGACACATGACACGCTACTTGGTTGACACGTGGACATTTAAAAAAATAAAAAAATTATTAAAAATTCAAAAAAACCATGAAGTGACATGTGGTAGTCACTGTTCATAGTTGTTAATGATTTAAACGGTGTTAGCAAAAAATGACCCAATTGAACAAAATTGACGAAAATTAGGACCTATTTGAACACAAAACTAAAATTATGACTTATTTGACAAAATTACGAAAATTAGAGACCAAAAAGGTATTTTAACCAATTATTTATTACTCTAAGTAATTTTAATTTATTTCAGAAATTATCTATTCGATTGAAATGCCTTTTGGAATAATTCCAAACTCAAACAAGAACATTTTAACAGATTAAAAATATCTTTTAAATTAAAAGCTTCTTAGCATCATAAGTTCTAAAATGATTTGAAATAAAATAATTTCCAATAATAATTGTAAGATCAAAGTACTTAAAAGAGAAACTTACATACAATCATAATCAATAACACATACTCCTTAAACATATTTAAGTCTTCGATCTTTAAGAATCTTCAAGAAATTGTCAAATTCACAAAATATAGCTCAGCTTCAAGAACTCCAACACAAACTTTTGAATTTGTCGTCAACGAGAAGATGAGAGAGCATTGCTTGCATTTTCGGATCTCCAACTCATCAATCAATTTTTTTTCCCTCTGTAATCTCCTCCAACTTTCTAATCAACTCGTTTTTAAAAGTAATGAGTGAACAAAACAAGGTTGGAGAGGAAAAAAAATAAGTTAATCAATAAATCAAAGAAAATAAATAAGTAATTCTCACACCATTCCACTGACAATCAAAACGAATGAGTAATTAAAAATATTAAAATTTATGAGTAAACTTAATTTTTAATTTGTTTCAGAGAAAGAGTTTAATTAAGGATTAAATTTTGGTTCGGAATAAAAATTGATGGTTTGACACTTTTGGAAGAAAAAAACTGAGGCCCAAAACAGATTTTACGAGCTTGTGTGGATTTTTGGGCTTGGACTCTATTCAATATCATAAGCCGTGGGCAGTGCTATTCTCACACGCCTTTATTCTATTCCTACATCCTATCTAGTTTTACAAAAATATCCTACACCAAAGTGCGTTTTCTTTGTGTATCATGACAAAACAAAGATATGCTTTTATAATAAACATTGGAAATTTGTTGTCATACACAAACAATACATTTATCTGTTCATGTGCAAAATGTCTGTGATACTGAACATGTATTTATATTTATATATTGTAAATAATAAGCAAATACCATATCAGTAATAAAATAAAGTTGTATTGCAGTGAATCTGTGGCAAGTTTTTCACTTCAATTCAACGAATCCTTTCAAGTAGTAAGTTCCTAAAATTGATAATCATTTCAACTTAATTTTATTGACATAATTATAACTAGCAAAGCAAAAATAAAAAATAAAAAATAGAAAATCAACATTTAACATTTAACATTTATCTCTGTACAAAATAAAAGAACTAAAAAAAAGAAGAAGAAGAAGAAGAAACGGGTGTATGTGCAGCATGAGAAGACAAACACAGAATGAAAGGGAGAGAGTGACGAGTAGAAGGATAAGATAAAAATGGAAATTGGTGATTAAAATGTTTTTTTTTTTAATTTGAAAATCTAAAAATATATTTTTCCTAAAATTTCAGATATTTAAAGAGTAATTAAATAAAAAAAATGAGTAGGAGAAAATAAAAGTGATAAAATAGAAATAGAAATTAAAGAATTTGAAAATACAGAGAAGTAGTCACAATAAAGTAAGTCTAAGCTTGTTTATTAAATTTTAAAGAAGTACGGTCTATGTTTGGAAAAATATGTATATCCACTAATATTAAATTAGCTTTTTTTTTTAACCTTCATTCATCATATATTATCTTGATGACAAATTCATTTACTTTTAAAATCATTTCGATAAAAGATATTTTAATTAATTAAGTAATTAAGGTGTAAAATATATATATATGCACGTATTAAAATTGAAAAGGGAAAGTAGACCTCTTCAAATATTCCGGCAGGGTGGTATATTTTAGGGTAGAAGTCATTGTCGAAATACAAACACAAAAAACAAAAATGTTGTTCAATTTATTCACTACACTGCATCGAACCCCAAAAAACAAAACTATATACCACTAGTTAATTGTTTATACTTTCTACTTTTGACAAGTTTCAATTCTGACTTGTCAATTAACACTGTACTCTTGTTCACATAACCACGTGTCCCATTAGGTTTGGATTAAAAAAATATATATTATTTTTCTTCCATTTAAACTCTCTCCAAAAAGTGCAAAAAAACTCTAATTCATCTACAAGGCACCACTCACTCATCATGCTTCTTCTTAGCTCATTATTTGTCCCTTTGTTTCGTATTACTATCTTTTACATGAGACATTAGGCAACAATAATTGAAACCAAGAATCTTCTTTGCCTCGCATAAACTTTTCTTGTAACAAAACACGTCACAAATAATAAGATTATTATTCCTTTATGTAAAATTTAAAAGCGAAATTATTTATAACAAATCACATACATTCTTTAATCATCTCTTCCAAAAAACACCACCCTTGCGGGTCTTAGAAGCATAAACATCAACCCTCCTTTTAAAATTGTTTAAAACCCACATTCAACTAATCCTGCCCCACTAGTGTGAACCTTTCATAACCTTTTTTTAAACTCGGTTTCAAACAAGAATTTGTACCCTTAATGTGATTAATTAATTAATTAAAATATTAAAAGTTATCATGGCACATGAAATATATGTGAAGGAAAAAACCAGACTTTAGTTTCATACCTAGGTTGCGTGTTCTGCTAACATTAGTAGTTGTAAACCTCTTTGTCTTCTTGGGATTGGCAAGTACTTTGTTTGGTTTAGTGTCCGCCGTATTCCATTCTTATACATATATTAAATTAGATGAAAGCTATGGTGATCTAACTTCTAAGGTTAAATTATTTCGATGAACTGGTTTCTTTAGAAACAACTTTACTTTAAAAAAAAAAAGTAATTGTATAAGTTGACAGTGAAATTGAAATGTATCAACAGTTTGTTAAATTCATCAAACAGGATATTCCCCTCTAATAATAATTTATTTAGTAGCCAATAAGTAATTTTGAATTTGTTGTTTTAGTTGTTTGAATGAAGAATAAAGCTAGAAAAAACATTGTGAGATTGATGTTCCCCGAGTGTTTAATATAAGGATAAGCAAAGATAGGTGCATGAAGTTGTTTGGTTTAGTTGACCAACATGGGTGCCTTGCGTAGGCACAAGATAAAGTTAGTAGAAAAGGAAAATTGGTGGCATGATTAAAAGTTGTTCTTGGTTGGAGATGCTTATGTTTTGGTTAGTGGGATGTTGTGGATAGAAGTGATTGGGCAAGTGTTTTTCCATATGATGCAACAATAGTGGCTTCTCTATCTTTCCTTAAAACTATCCTAACCATGCATGGTTAACCTATACATTCATGATAACCAAATCTTATCATTAAAATGATAAAATACATTATTAACTTACTATTATTATACAAGAAGAAATGCATGAAATGTTAAATATTTTTCTTTTTTCTTTTTTTTTTCCATTTATATAGGATAATTAGCTAGGTACTGAACACCTGTCTTATCACTTTAGTGATATTAATTCTTTTTAACTGTTTCTGTTTTCATTTATCAAATTTAATTTTGATAGCAATGGTCCCAATAATAACTTAATATTATTGATGGATTGCTGAATACTATAAATTTAGAGTAACAATGATTATTAAAAAATACTTCTGAATGAAAAGTGATCAATGCGGCTGAAATTCTTACATATATGTCACGTATTTAATTATGAAATTGATTCTATTATTTAATTAATCGTATCACTATTTTATTATATATATATATATACAAATAAATAAAATGTTTAGTTTTAAAATCTTCTCTTATTTAAATAATTCACACAAGGACACCTTGTCTTTACTCTATTTTCTATACTACCGCATTATGTTAAGTGAACTATAAATATTCTTTCACTCTCTCTTGTAATAATCACTTATATGTAGTACATTAATCCAATTTCCATCCATATTTATCAATCCATGCAAAGCTCATTTTTTTATGAAACGTGTGATCTTATTTCATTCGAGAAAATTCACTTTATTAGAGTTGAATAGTACATAAAATGTAAATGTTATCCCTTATATTTTACAAAATTTTGATAGCATTTTGCATTCGTCTTCAAGTGACACGAAATGAAAGTGGTGACTAAAAATCTCCATAATCAAATATGAACTCAAAGATTAACACTGAGTGCAATAAACAAAAATTAAGTAAACTATATAAAATGTAGATAATAGTTTATGCATTAATAAACTAATAAAATATGATTACTCTTTTCAAACTGTACTATCACAATTCAAAATTTAATACAGTTATTGTCAATAAAACAACTATTAGTTTTTATATGAAGTTTGAAATTGGAGAAGTACTTGACAAATAAATGTGTAACTAACCAAATTTTAGTAACTGTAATAAATAAAAAACAAAAAATAAGTCCAACAAAATATTTTTCACGAGTCGAACATGCTTGGACTTAATACCAACACATTTGAACGAACTAAATATTTCTAAATTTTCACGACATAATCTAAATCACTAAGTAAAATAAATTTTAAAATTAAAACTAGCTATAGTTTAAAAATAATTTTTTTTAAATAACAACATTAAAATATCTAACCCGAAATGCAGGTATGAAGTAATGAAGAATTGCAGGGAGGGAAGACTATCGAGAAGGAGAATGGGATGAGGGAGAATGACAAGGAAGGAAGCACCAAAGAAGGGAGAACCATGAGCCATAAGAGTAGGCATGTCAAAGCGGGCCAGGCTCGCCAGCCCGCCAAGCAAAGGGCAGGCTAGGTTGGAATTTTAAACCCGCCGTGGCCCGGCCCGCCTAACCCATTAAAGTGGCAGGTGTAACATCCCCGATCAGATATTACTAATTTTAAATACCAAAAAAATAAAAGAAATAATAGTCACATTTATTTAAATATCTTTTCCAAAACGCGGGAGATTAAAATCCTTCTTAATCGTCATTCATAATAAATATAAGGCTTAAATACACATTTGGTCCCTATTTTTGTCAAAATTATTGAATTTGGTCCCTATTTTCGTTGTTTGTTCAATTTAGTCCTCGTTTTGGTAAAATCGCATTCAATTGAGTCCTTTTGGCAGACAGAGTTAAAATTTTTAACGGCACAGTGACACGATGTAACTGTTTGGCCTACATGTCAGTTTTTGGGCAGTGACGTTGGCATAGTGAACTTATATGGCCGTTGGAAGTTTAAAATTTAGGGAAATTGATTTGGGGAAGAAATTAGGGTTTGAGAGGTTTGAAGCAAAACTGTGGCCAATCCAGTTGTGGAAGAATCCAGTGTGTGATTCGAAATTGGCGTTTAAGAGGTATGTCTCGTCACCATTCGTCTTCCTCCTCTTGCTGTAACAGTCGGTGGGTCTCATATTCGTGGTTTCAAGGGTATGGGTTTAATCTCCATTTGCAAATGTGGAGAAGTTGCAGTGCTTCGAGTGGCAAGAACTTTGAAGAATAATGGCAGACAATTTTGGGGTTGTTCTAAATTCAAGAGTGTTGCTTCCAGTGATAATGTGTGGTGTAACTACTTCAAATGGTGTGATGAAGAATTTTGTGATGAAAAAGATGGTATTATAGCCCAACAAAGGATGAAGATTTCTGAACTGGAGATTTATGTGAGGGCTATGAAGAAAACGAATCAATTTTTGTTATGATTAGTTATTGTTGTTGTTGTAATCTTTGTAGTCATGCTGCCAATAATGTTTAAGATTCAATGTGTGTAGGTGAAGATGATGTTTTGTTGGTGTTGATGATGTTTTGTTGATGTTGAAGTTATGAATGTAAAAAAGCAGGGTTGTAACTTATGAATGTTGTGTTTGTTGGTAATGAAGCAGGGTTGAGTAATGTGTATTTTGTTCTGCATGAATGAATCTTTATGTTGGTTAACGTTGTTTAATTTCATCCCAACTCTTGTTTAAAAAAGTCCATTTAAGTCCATACTTTAGTTTAAAATGTGCAATTTGGTCCCTATTTTAAGTTTAAAATGTTCAATTTGGTCCTTATTTTAAGTTTAAAATGTTCAATTTGGTCCCTATTTTAAGTTTAAAATGTTTAATTTGGTCCTTGTTTTAAGTTTAAACTGTTGAATAGAGTCCATGTTTTATAACACAGCCTACCAATCAGAAGTGGAAAATAAACCAACATATAATTGAATCCATATTGAACATACACAACCTGCCAATCACACAAGTCCAAATTCCAATCACAACTCCACTATTGGAGACCAATATTCATTCAAGTGCAATCAAAATGTGTTGAAGTCATGGAATTCAGATGTTCAACAAAAGTGTGCTGGACAAAAAAAGTTAACAAACAGAGTACCAATTACTACAAAATTACTACCAAAACAGGCCTAAATACATCAAAAGTTGTCTCCTAAGTAGGCCTAATTAAAACACAGAAAATGATGTTCAAGTTGGTGGTCTTCGAATCTGCAATTTCTGCCTGCAGCTTGGTTTCCTAGTCTGTATTGGGACTTCATGTGCCTGCTGTGAAGGTTGTGTTGGTTGTGTGGTTTGCTGACTTGATGGTGGTGGTTGTTGTGTAGGCTGTGTTGATTGTGTGGACTACTGACTTGATGGTGGTGGTGGTTGCTCTATAGGCTGCGGTTGCTGAGTGAGTTGTGGACAATTACTTCTGTTATGTCCCACTTCACGACATACCCTACATCTCTTTTAATGGCCACCTTTCCTTAACTCAGTATCATTTTTCTTTAATTCCCACTGTTCCAATCTCCTCTTTTTCTTTGGCCTCCCAGGTAATCTCCTTTTGAGGGGGGGTTGCACATCATTGTAGGAAGTCCTCTCCCACAGCAGCTGCCCATTCACTTGATAGATTATGGAGTGGTATGTTTCTTCATAAGTGCAAATTCTGAACCAGTGTGGTATGAACTCCTCTGCATTTAAATTTAAAAACCTCATTGCAGCAAGTGCATGGCAACAAGAAATACCACTGAGCATCCATTTCCTGCACGTGCATTGTTGTGTGTCAATGTTGACTTTGTACTTCTCTCCAATAAGTGAAATGTGCTTGACTTCAAAAATATTTTCTCCTGACCAACTATCAAAGCATAACAGGTTAGCAAATTGAATAAATGATAAATATTAATTGTGTCAAAATGCCTATTTAAATACCTTGGAATCCAGTTCTTTGTTAAGGCTGATTCTTCTCGCAGCCTAGTTGTAATCCTTGGGCAGATTGAACCTTTAAAACCTTTCACCTTCTTCCGGTTTTTGGCCCACCTCTTCATTAAATAAATTCTGATGTCCTCTAGCATTGATACAATTGGTTTAGTCCTTGCATCAATTATCACACTGTTGAAGGCTTCACTCATGTTGTTTACTAGAGTGTCACAAATGGCTTGACTTGTGAACCTAGATCTGGACCAAAATATGAAAATGAAAGTCTCACACAAAGGTAACATCATCATAATGTGTAACAGTATTGTGAATATGGATGATAAACACAAACCTTGGTGGAATGGCTATGAGGTATTTGTAAGCCTCAAGATTGGCTTCTTTGATATTTCTCATTTCTCTTTCCCAAGCTTGGGGATATGTACTCACAGCAGCCCGCCACATTAAATTCTTCAATTTCTTCCCACCAAATTTTTTCCTAAAATTGGCGTACAAATGGCGCATGCAGAATCTTTGTTCTGCTCCAGGTAACAGTTCCTGTATAGCAGGCATAAGTCCCTGTCAAAAAACAGAATGTGAAATTAATAAGTCAACCATTCAAACACTTCAAAATTTTAATTAATTAAGTAATGGAATTTACCTTTTGTTGGTCTGACATGAAAGTGATGGACTGACATACTTCTGGCCCACCTAAGTCTTCAATCAATAACTCCATAAACCAAGTCCATGTTTCTTTATTTTCTACTTCAACAAGCGCATAGCATAGTGGCAGCATCTGGTCATTACCATCTCGACCAACAGCCGTTAATAATTCACCCCCATATCGTCTTTTCAAAAAACAGCCATCCAACCCAATTATTGGTCTACACGACACAAAACTATCTTTACAGGCTTTTAAACAAGTGTAGAATCTCTTGAATGTGGCTTGTCCCTCCACGTCTTCCACTTTCAGTTTGATTGTAGACCCAGGATTGGATTTCAGCAACTCATTTGCATAGTCATAAATTCTCCTAAACTGTTCTTTAAATGAACTTTGGACTTGGTCTGTTGCCATGGCTCTTGCCCTGCGAGCCATAGACCAAGACACTCTAGTATTCCATTTTCTTACAACCTTGTTACGTATTTCATTGATTTTTATACTTGGATTTTCTCTCAGGTCTGTCTCCAAAGTCCCACTCAACCACTTAGAATTGATTATATCAATGGTAAATTCCCTACTGCAAGTGTGAACATCAACAACTTTCCTTAATTGCCAGTTATGATGGGAAGTCAACAAAGCACAATAAGCTAACCAGGGGCAATTTCCTTGGGCCCCCACACATCTCACCCTAATTCTACGCTTATCATTCTTAACAAATCTTATATTTCTTCCACTATGAATTGCATACGTCCTAACAACATCTCTGAAGTGTTCCTTGTCAAGGAAATATGTTCCCACTTCCCACTTGTGGTCTGCCATGGATTTTGGCATCACAAACATCCCAAAAACATCTCCACTGTTATCCTCTGATTCACAATCAGATTCTGCACCACTCAATAATTCATCCGACACCCACTGATCATCAGAAAGACCTTTATCTATGTCTTTTCGCACTTTTCCCCTGTGTTCACTGTCACTTTCATTCTCTTCTTCACTTATACCCACTTCAACTGCCACAGAACCCACATCATTATCAGAAGTATTGTTGTCCCCCATTATATTCACAGGAATATCAACAAATTCCTCATCTTCAGTATCCAATTCATCCCAACTGTGAACCTCTGCCTCAATATCCACCTCATCCAAACCTGTTGCACCACCCAAATTAGCTTCAGCCTCACCTCCCAAATAAGCTTCAGCCTCACCTCTATTTCCACCTTCATCCTCACCTGCTGCACCTCCCAAATCAGCTTCAGCCTCACCTCCCAAATCAGCTTCAACCTCACCTCCATTTTCAGCTTCATCCTCACCTATTGCACCTCCCAAATCAGCTTTACCCTCAACTCCCAAATCAGCTTTACCCTCACCTCCATTTCCACCTTCATCCTCACCTATTGCACCTCCCAAATCAGCTTCAGCTTCAACATCATTTCCACCTTCATCACCCAAGACAACCTCACTCAAACCTCCACCATGTCCCAACTCAGCATTAACTTCAACAATCACATTTACCATATTAATTGACCCATTATCATCATACAACAACTGCAACCGTCTATCTACAACATACCATAATTCTTTAACTTCTAAATAACCCATAGACTTAAGTGTGTCTAACACCTCAAAATACCCCCATGTGTCTGGGTCACATGACCAATGATCAATAAATCCACCCACATATAAAAGCCCACCATTCTGAACAAAATGTCCACCATGGTGGACCACAACCTTGAATCTCTCGTCACACATCTGAATACAAAAAAATGATATGTTATCAATTAAACAGGGGACCACAACTGAAACATGAATAGACAACGGGGAACACAAGGGGACCATCGAACACATATAATATTACCCTACCCACTATAGAAAGAGACAATACAATACACAATAAACCATAAAGCTGTAAAATCCACCGCAAATCAACCACAAATGAAGAGGCAGTACAGAAATCAACCCAAAAAGTTCAACTTTTTAAACACTCAAACACAAAGATATAAAACCCACCGCAAA
>Ga0214542_1009352_pt1 | contig 15307 bp, 7 predicted proteins | sample CNSS1metaG_FD_160096 | JGI IMG/M metagenome (GOLD analysis project Ga0214542, IMG submission 160096) | Root nodule microbial communities from cowpea collected in UCLA plant growth center, Los Angeles, California, USA - CNSS1 | ecosystem: Host-associated > Plants > Roots > Nodule | place: USA... | reverse complement strand
ATATATATATATACATATATATATATATATATATATACTCATACAAAAAACATACTTAATACAATTAACAGGGACTAAAATCAATATTTGATTTAGTTAATTTGTAACTTTTGATTTCTTTTATATTTCTTATTTTCAAAACACACTGATATAGTTTTGATATGGTTAAATTACTCTTTTAGTCCCTCTATTTGTCATGAAATTTTAGTTTGGTCTTCGAGTTTTTCGTTGTCTCTATTTTGTCCTCATTTTCTTATAAATGACTCAATTTGGTCATCACCGTTAACTTTGACTACACAGTATTAAAGTCAACGTCACATGTCCATTTATGATTTTTTTGAATTTTTTTAATATTATTTTAAATTTTTTGAATCTTTTTTGAATTTTTTTGAATTTTTTTTATTTTTTACACGTGTCACTTCACAGTTGTGCCACGTGTCACACTTTGACAGTGGCACAACTATGAATTGACACGTGTAAAAAGTTAAAAAATAAAAAGAAATTTAAAGAAATTTAAAAAATTCAAAAAAAATAAAAAATTGACATGTGACGTTGACTTTAACACCGTCTGGTCAAACTAACGGTGAAGACCAAATTGAGTCACTTTTAAGAAAATAAGGACCAAATTGAAACAACCAAAAACTTAAGTACCAAACTGAAATTTCATGACAAATAGAAGGACTAAAAGAGTAATTTAACCTTTTGATATTTTAGATTATACTCAAAATTATAGATATGTTGAAGTAAGTCGATCCATGCTAAACGACCTAACTCACCAAAAATCGAGTTAAACATAACTCACTTTTATGAGTTGTAAATTTTGTAAAACAACTTGATCTATCACGGATGAATAGGTTAATGAATTAACTTACTTTATAATGTTTTATTTTTTTTATTCATTTTTTATATTTATTATAGTACAATCAAAGTAAATTGTCTTGATTCAATTTTTATACTAGTACAACCAAAATGTTCATCTATTTCATTAAATATTATTATAAATATAGTAGTTAAAAACTAGTTTCAGCCTGTATAGCTTGACAAACAAATAAATTAAAGATTCAAACAATTAAACATTATTTAATAACATGTTAATATTTAAAAAATCAAATTGTCCACTTATATAATTAAACATAGCAAATAATTATGATAATTTTTTTAAAAAAAGATAATTATTAATATAGAATTTTTGTTCATAGATTACGGTCAATATACATTCACGTGTTTCAACCCGTTTAATGCATAGCTTAAGTAAGTCATATTCATTTTAACCCCCATTTGATAGAACTTTTTTTTTTCAATCCGATTCGAACCATTTTATATAAAAAGATCCTTTTAAATAACATGTGTAATATAATATAATGAAGGGAAAATTATATATTTGCCAACTAGATGTGAAATTGTTGGGTTGTGCTCGTGTATACTATATGTATATGGTTAATTCATCAAAATTCAATTTTTAGTTTTAGTTCATAAATAAATTTATTTTAATTTTTACTTCTTTTAAAATAGTTGTTGTGGAGAAACTTGTTGAGATAAAAGTTGGCATTAAACAATGTATTGGAGAAGCTTTGGTAGAACTGCCAAATACACAAATATCATTCATACATTACCGATTATTTTTTTATTTATTTGAATTAAATGCATGAGAATATAAAAGAAAAAAAAAAGTTTTCCTCGTATAAAAAAAAGCAAGTGAAAATGGAAAACGCCAATAATATATAAAATAAATTTCGCTATTTTTGAAGCACGTAAAGCTGGGATTAGGAAACATGTATCGCTTTCAGAACGATTTTTCCTTTGACTTTTGCTACACAATAAATCAATTCATGTTTCAATTATGCTACCAAATCATTTGCATTTCCATGACTTTCTTAGTTTTGAACTTTATAAACTGTGCACTTCAGCTTTAAAAAATACATGTATTTATATTAAATAATTTTATATGCTGATTAGCTCAAAAATTAACATATGTAGTTAGTTTATAATTTTTTTTTTGTATTACTTAATATTATAAAATACGTTAATATTACACACACAAAATGCGAAAATCGTAACTAGTATTACTAAGAACCTAATTAATATATCCTATAAAGATAGACTTAAAAGTAAGAATCAAAGAAGATACACGAAGTTTACATTTTTTTTTCTATTATGCTAATTTTTTTTAGTTTATTTAGTTAAAGACTGATCTGCTATGTTTACATTTTGATCTTGTAAGTATTATCAGTTTGATTAATTTTTTCAGAAAAATGATAAAAATAAAAAAAAAAGTAAATTTTCTACATGTGTATATAAAAAGACTTAATTTGTGTTATTAATTAGTATATGATTAGGTAGTTTCCTCTAAAAAAATGTATTTACAAAAATGTAAAAAAAAAAATGAAATTTCATGAATTAATACTTGTCAGATTAATTTTTTAAAAAATTTAAAAAGAATTTAAAAGAAAATTAAAAAAAATTGAAATTTTCATAAAATAATACATGGCATGTACAGACAGAATATTAATGTCAACCGATTATAAATGATTTTGAATATTTTTAAAGAATTAAAAAACTAAATTAAATAAAATAATAATAAAATGATCAAAATAAACTTAACCAACAAATTAAAGAATTAAATAATTTATTAAGCTTTATTTTATAATTTTATTTTATAATATGAGAATGTTTTTTTTCTAAAATGTTAATGAAAATATGAGAATATAAAATAGTAATTTGCATATGTTTGACTTGTTATTTGAATGGTGAGGTTCCCTTTTATTAGAGAAGTGGGGAAAAAGCATGAGATGACATTAAAATTGACCACATGACGGAAAACGAAACATCCCATTTCTCCTTAAAAGCTTAACGCAGCCATGCTTTTTTCATTTCATCACCTTTCTTAAAAGCTCACTCCTCTTCAACTTTTGCTTCTTCAAAAAATGGGAGTGGAAAAACGCATGAAAAGATTGAGACACTGAATTACATATTTAATGGAGATAAAAAAATTGAGCATAATGTAAAAAAAATAAAAAAAATATATACTTATTGTTTTAATATTTTAGATTAAAAGTTGGTTTGATCCTTTATGTAAATTTGGTTTATGTTTTATTATTGTTATATATTTTTTATGTATAAAGGGTTAAATATGTTTTTTGTCCGTTAACTTTCAGTGAATTTTAGAATTAGTTTATTTTGAAACTTTTGACCAATTTAGTCTTTCATCTTTTAAAATATATTGATTTAGTCCTTTTAATCAAATTTTGTTAAGTTTATTTGATGTTTCGTACGCATTTCAGAATTATATTTGAGTTGTTTATATTGTTTAACACATCTTTACTTTAATGTTAAGTCAAATATTATTATGAAACACGTTTGAAATATTAAATAAACTAAACAAAATCTGATTAAAATGACTAAATTCACGTATTTCAAAAGATGAATGACTAAATTGGTCCAAAGTTTCGAAATGGACTAATTTCAAAATTTACGAAAAGTTAAGGGAGCAAAAATATATTTAACCTATATATAAATGAGAAAGTTAAAAATCATATAACAAATAAAACTTACGTACTCATATTTTATTATTGTTATGTTTTTTATGATCACTCCTCCAAAAATCCTTTATAAACATGAAGTATGCGAATTTCTTTATGTTCTTCATCCTCACATCAACTACTTCACCTGTTGTACTCCTTTCCAACATGATGTAATAATAGTGAGAAATGATAAAGTATAAAGAAAAAAAATGTTTGGCATAAAAATATATAAATATATATATATATATATATATATATATATATATATATATATATATAATATTCAAATTGAGTAAGAGATACATAGACTTAATATTATGATTCTTTATAATATGAATAATAGAATGATATGAAAAATAGATGGATATATATCATATTATAATATAGGATGAAATTCGTTATGTTTTAATGGATTATAACACCCTTATAATTAATAGAATATACTAAATAATTTATCTATAATTAAGTTTTTTTTTTGTTTGTAATTAATATATATTCCTTTGGAAACTTACGATTTTATGATAATTATATATATATAATAAAGACAGTAGAAAGTGGTTGAGAAATATGTTTGAAGGTGGTAGTAGTGGAGAAGGTGGGTTTGAAAAAAATGTGGGCAGAATAAAGAAAGAAAAATTCATTTTCTTTGATGCTAAGTTTTCTCCTTTTCAAACACAAACACAAAAATGTCTGCGCGTCTTCTTCAACCTTTAACATGCCCAATTATAATATTCAAACCCATCCATGTAAGTAATTGAACATCATCACATCATCACAATCATATGTACAATGTGCCACAATTATTCACATCATAACAAAATTTCCTTAATTTTCAAGTCTCATTTTTTTTTTTAATTTTATACAACATTTTTCAAATTTTAAGATAGTATTAATTATTCTTTTCTTGATTATACTCTTAGATTTAGTTGGTTTTAGTTGATTCAAGCATTCTTGTAAAAATGAAAATGAAGATATACTATACCTGAATTTTAAATTATAAGAAAAAATATTAAATTAAAAAAAATTATATATATTTTTATAAACAATGGAAAACCTTATTATATATTCTTTTGATGTATAAGAATTATTTTTTTATTATAACTAGTTTGTCCATGATTATCTTATAATATGGTATACGGAGAGAGTCTTTGTGAGTGTGTGTATGGTAGACACATTAACACAAAAAATACTTTTTACGTATGTTGTTTAAGACTTTTAACATTTGTCGAAATTTCGACATCATAACGAAAGATGTTAAATTGATGTTTGTGATCTCTGAACAGACGTCGATTAATTGTTGCATCTATATTAGATGTTAGTTAACCTATGTTGCAATGACAATAGACGTCAATTTGTTGATTTTTTTTTTCTGTCAATATTATCCTCCACTAAAACCATGAAAAATCAATATACAATACAAGAATGCACTATAAACATTTTTCAGAATTTTAAAAATAGTGCGGGTATCTAAAATAAAAGTGTAAAATATAGAAAATGGGTGAAAATACTAAAAAAATAGAAAACATACCTTAAATGATTAATTTTTTAAAATTCCACAACCCCAGTCCCCTTTGTCATCGTCACCCCATTTCCAACAAATTTCATTTTTGGAACGTCTTCATCTAAGATTAATAGCAAAAATTATGACCACTTAAAGTTTTTAACCATCAAATCTTGATAATTTTAAATTTGTAAGCATGTGAACACTCTACACTTGCATACAACCTAATAGAAGTTGAAAAAAAAAAATTAAGTCAAAAATCAATTTCTAATTTCTAATTTAAGTCAAAAATCTATGTTGTTTCTGAAACAGTATTGTATGCTCATTTTACGATTAAAAAAAAAGGTTAAGCATTTGTGATTTTTTTTTCTGCTACGAGACTTTTGTTTATATTCTCTCACTTCAATATCTTATAATTTAATTTACAAATAATGTTTTATTATTGTCACTCTTAATTTTGTTTAGTTTTTTTGGTCATGATATAATCAAACTTATATAAACTTATCAAAGTTAAGGGACTTTGTCATAATAACTATTCAGTTGTCGTTGATATGAATATTTTGCATATTCATACTTCCTTTTTTTTCTTTTACTTCTTGAACAAAGTCAAAACGTACATTTATACGTTTTGTTCTTAAATGAAAAATAAGATTCCTTACAATATGATACTATCACTGTTAATATTTTGCATTTAAGTTCATTCATTAACTAATCTTTAAATCCATATAATTTCTTTGCATATTTGGATAATTGTCACGTACTTAACGTTTATAATAGACAAAACTATAACAATCTTACCGAATTAAGACTAGATTGGTATAAACCCTAAAATTATATAATAAAATTAAATTCCCATAAAAAATATCGTATTATCAATAGCTGAAGTATTTAACTTAAATTGAAGTTATAGATTGTTTTTAATCCACTTAATTTCTCATAATTTATTTTCATGTTATAGTTACTGTGTGGGGAGAAGCTAAGGATTTCTTTTCAAATAAATTGTCTGATAATATATTGTGAGTTTACTTTATAAATTTAATTTCTCTAATACTAATAAAAAATTTAAATTAAATTTAGGCTAAATTATTGGCATGCTTCAGATTATTTAACCAAAAGAAAGAGCAGAGACCTTTTGTAATTTAAAGCTATTGGACTAACAATGATCCAGAAATGGATCCAGGAGTGAATAAGATGGAAAAGCCCAACCCATAAATGAAGTGTTAATAAAATGAAAAAGGAAAAAAAAAAAGTGAATAGATGGAAAAGCCCAATCCATAAATACAGTAAAATGTAAAAGAAAAAAATAATCGCCCACCGTGGGGTTCGAACCCACGACCACAAGGTTAAGAGCCTTGCGCTCTACCAACTGAGCTAGACGGGCTTATTGATAATGATAAATAATATTTTATATATAATTTCACTTTGATATTTGTAATCATTATTGCATTTCATTTCACATCTTACCTTACTTTTATATTTGTATACATTGAAATAATTTATTAAATTTATAAGTTTCCTTTTATTTATTTATGTATACGACAAAGCTATTGTAAGTACTTCCCAGAGTTTAAATTCGAACGATACGTGGAGTATATTTTTTTCATACTTTTATTTATATATTCTTCCAATTTATACAGCTATTTTTTAGTTTAAAAATAATATATTGAATATAATTACACTAAAATGAAAAACACAATTAGTTATATCTTTAATTGAGAAGCATTTAAAACACTAAGTATTTTAAACTTTATTTTTATTTAAGTGATAATAACACCGGATAATCTAGATATGATAATATAATATAATCATTTTGAATATTTATTTTAATTATCGCCATTATTGTGTTAACATGACTTATTTTTTATTGTTGTAAACAGTTTTAGTATATTTACTATAAGCCATGTTTGTATTTTTGTAAAAAATAGTGTAATATTTAATAAACATATGTAGCTGCTAATTATTTTGAAAGAATGATTTTCATTTATTTTTAAAATTTAATTATGCAGCTTTTAAGGTTTGAATTATTTATCATTGTTATCCGGAAATTGAAAACTTGTAAGGGAAGTTGTCTGTTGTTAAATTTTATATAATTTTATATAATTTTAAGTTCAGTTTCTTTTTTGGTGTCCACTTTTTTTTTTCGTTTTTATCCTTTAGGGCCTCTTCTCTTGCATGGATTATACTGTTCAAAGAAATTAGCGAGCGCGGATCGATGAATTCAGTTGTGTTCGATTGCATTCATTTGGACGGATAAGCGAGTGCGGATTTGAGGGATACACACTTGTTTTCATCCACCATAGAAGGAGCAAATTAGGGAATATTACGAGCACATTACCGTATTTGCCCTCGCTTTTCATTTCACATGCAGTGGAGGATGGGAAGGCACCGGTGTTGTGAGTGGTGTTGCAGGGGGCATGGCAGGTGTTGGGGTGGTGAGTGGATGGCACTGGCAGGTGAGGGTGGTGAGCGAGGCACGGTGTCTTGCAGTGGTGGTGAGGTGTTGTGGTGTTGGGGTTGGATGGCACCGGTGTTAAGGTGAGTGAGAGAGTGATGGCACCGGTTACGTAACCGGTGCCTTGTTTTTCAAAGGGGCGACACCGGTTACGACACCAGTGTCGTTGGTTTTCTTCTTTTTTTTACCTTTTTCTTGACTTTTTTGACTTTTTTTTTAATTTTTTTAACATTATTTAACTTTAGTTTAAAATTTAATTATATAATTTTTTAAAAAATTTAATTATATATATATATATATACACTCATAAAAATTTAATTTTTTTTATTTTAAAATTTTATATAATTTTTATTTTTTTTAATTTGTATTAATTAATTATAATTATTTTTATAACATCAAATTACAAAATCATTCTTTTTTTTACACAAGGGTATTATGGTAACTTAATATCTATTTTAACATATAATTTTATCTATCACATCAATCAAATCTTTCACTAACTTTCATACAAATTATCTCTAAATCCACTCACTTTACCCTCTAAATCCACTCAAAAAAACACACATATTCATTCACTTAAATCTACACAAATTCATCTTCACACTCTCCCCAATATCCATCTACACAAAGGAACACACCCTTAGGCTTTGTTCACTTTGATAGATGGATTTGGAAAAGAGTGTGAAGATGGATTTGTGTAGATTTAAGTGAATGAATATGTGTGTTTTTTTTAGTGGATTTAGAGGGTAAAGTGAGTGGATTTGAAGATGAATTGTGTGAAAGTTAGTGAATGATTTGAGTGATGTGATAAATTAAAAATATTGTTTTAATAAATAGAACTTGTAGAATACCCAAATACCCTTAATTTTGAATTTTTTGTTCCCAAATTAAAATATTAAAAATACTTATTAATTGAGAAAAATAAATATTATAATGTATTTGAAGTGAAAAATAAAATATTTAAGTGTTGGAATCAGATACATAAAACACGGATCTGGGTAAAGAATAAGCACTTGGAATAGGATACATAAAAAATGGATCTGGGTAAGTGGAGAAAAAGAAAGAAATTGGAATCGGATACATATGTTTGCCCTCTGTTTTATCTTCTTTATCACCCACAAATAACCTTCACATAGGGACAATATTGTAAAATACCCTTTGTCACCCACAAATCTCCTCCAAAGTGGCAAGATGATATCACAAGCTTCTTTCGCAAATCATCACTCTTCTTCGCTTGCAAATTATTAGATACAAACGTCAAATTCACTCGTATATCCATCGTTGCCAATTCCTGATAATAGTAAATCTGTGCATACAAACATAACCCCAAGTTATTGTTTAATTTAAATTTTACTTTTTTTCAAATTAACTATTTTTATAAATTAAATAAATAAAAATCATTTACAAAGTAAATAAAAATAATCTATAATTAAATTGTAAAAAGTATTTATATTTATTTTTACAATTATAATTTATTATTTTTTTCATCACAAAAATGTGAACACTCATCCGCGTATGGGGCAAGGGTTTTCACTGGTTATTTATAACTATTATATGCTCAGCACTTCATATAATATTTTATAAAATTTTCAAAAGCATAATAATAATAATAATAATAATAATAATAATAATAATAATAATTACTATTAATATTATTATTTATCGAAAGCAATAGTGTGTTAGTAATCTTTTTTTACATTTTAATTAATTAATGTTACATGCTCTTTTGATGTTGTCTGAGTTTAAGTAATTATATTAAATTTTGTGGAAGTGTCATATTAACTAAAATAAAATTAATTTAAAATATATAAGTTTCTAGAAACATATTTCATAAACTGATTTTGTAATATTGAATTAGACTTAAAATCAACTTCTTATCAAATACACTTTTATATACTCTAAGAAAATATCGTAAATAACAATAACTATAGTATTAATTAATTGAAAATATTATTTTTCAAGACTTTAAAAAACTTAAGAAAATTATAATGCCTTATTGTTTTTCATTATAAAAGACTTTATATTGTTTGTTTTGATAAAAAAAATATAAAATTAGAATGATCCGTTACAAAATATTAGCATGCACTACTAAAAATTCTCGTATTACATGAGAATTTTTTTGCAAATTTGTTAAAAAAACTGCAAGAAAATACTTTTTCCTGCTATTTTTTATAAGAATTTTATTTGGTAGGTAATTTCTTCATGGGTATTTTTCCACATTTGTTCCTCATGTACCTACAAATTTTGTCTCGAAAAGTGTTTTGTACAAAATATTTCATAAAAAAATTGTTAGCAATTTCCTGCATTTTTTTTTCATAACAAAAATTATAAATATTTCCTACAATAAATTTTCAAAACAAAATTGGTATAAAATATGAGTTTTTTTAACAGTGATGGATATGTTTATTATCATTACTATTATTCATGTTATTATAAATAAAATATTAGGAAGAGTAATTATTGTATTTCCTTGTATCATTTTATATCTACTTTATACTAAAATTGTTTATCATTTTTTAATACCATGTTTTTCAGTGTTTGTTTTGTTTTAAGTTTGTATAATGTTCTGATTACGTACTCCTTGTCCTCTTTGATGTCTTAAACCTCTTATACATTGTTTATGTTGAACAAAATGGGCTAGTGCATCAATATATACAAATTTGTCTATTATGTACCTTATAATATTTATTGGTTGTGTGATTACTCCTGTGATGATATCTATGTCCTTTACTCGTATTTACTTAAGGAAGGGGAAGTGTAAGTGGTCAAATGCGAAACAACATGAGGTAAAATGAATTTGTAACATCCTTCAATAAAATTTGTCCTATCCATATATGTTTAATGATTTTACATTGAGTTGTTCAAGTATGTAAATCATTTTGTGTTTCTTGGTGGACTAGCAAATAAATGATTCAAAAGTCAACTTGGTTAAAGACATATGTTAGACATCGTCAAATGTAAGGAAAAATGTCAAGCAACACTTTTAAATAATGGATTATGTATTGTTGAAGTGGTTCATTTTCTCCTTAACTTATACTATTGAAGGTGAAGTTGGCCACAATATGTTAAAGACCTTACACAAAAATATGTCGTTTAGGAACAACCATCGCATTCCCGAGGTATTGTCCGCTTTAGAACATTTTAGCTCCGTCACGGTTTTGTCCTTAAAAGGCACCTCAGAGGGTGGAGGGAGATAAGAGTATTTAAACTTCGCTTGACCTCGACTCCTAAGCAATGTGGAACTTATTGGATGTATTGGAACAGAATACTTTAATTGATAATCAATCCATTAAAATTTGAATAATCTTATATGTTAAAATTACAGAGACATTCAAAACAATATTGTTTCCGGTTGAAAATTATATCAGTATATTTGTAGAGTTATATATATATATATATATTAAAACAAAACAAATTATTTTAAAAATGATAGAAGAATTATGACCATAACACCAAAACATTTGTAAACTATTAAAGAGGAAGGAAAACTCCAATAACTTGGTCAACCTTTAAATCTATTGATTCTGATGAAGTTGACTTGGGACCCACGAAACCGTAGAGATGTTAGCATCCACACCACACTAACGGTGGACGATCGTGCACTGCAGTGATCCTCCCCAATAGCAAAACCTCTGAAGCAAAAATTCGATTCACAGGTGCCTCGTATACTCTGAGCACTTTGCAGTAATTTTCTATCCTGTCAAATTATTAATTATATTTTATTTCCATTAAAACCTTAATTATTCTAAAAAAACTCTAATCAAACCTAACCGTTCAATTCTGCTTCATCGACGGTTCAAAAAAACCAAACAAATTTTTTTTCTTCATATAGAGAATTTAATTATGAAGATAATAATTTCTTAGTTTTATAAAACAAATTATTTCTTATCACAATATAAATAAATAAAAAAATACTCTGTCTCAGCAAGTACTCAAAAGCTTTCTTCGCCTCTATTTTTTCTCTCTCATCCTTGTCCATGGCTGGTTTGTTCTCTGCTTGATCGTTTCGGAACCCTAATTCGCCCTTCTCTCATATTCGAGTATTATAATAGTGTGGATCGTTTGAAACGCTTCTCGTTTTGGTCACATTTTGCTCTCTTCAGTTTTAGTTTTGAATCGACACGGTTTTGGAAATTTTGAAGGTATTTGGTATATTTTGGGTCTGACTTTGATCGGAGGCAAACGGCGTTTGAGAAACGTGAAAATTTCCAGAATTTCGTTTTTTCTTTCCTCGGTCAGAATTTGCGCGAGGAGGATGAGATTTGAAGGATGAACGATGCCGGTGTTGCGTAACGGAGCGAACAGGGGTCGGGGAGCAGCGAAACAACAGCGGCTGCAGAATCCAGTGGTTGAAGGAGAGGCGATTGCGACGAGGACCCGGAGGCGACGTGCGGCGGCAGCGGCGGCAGCAGTGCCGAAGGTTAACCACAATAACGAAAATAAGCCCAAACAACCACAACAGCACCCACCACCAGAGCAGGTGGTGGTGGTAAATGAACACGTAGTTGTTGCTGCGAAGGAAGAAGAGAATCGGGGATTGGGGAAAGGTGTTGGTGCCGCTGGAGCTGGAGCGGGGAAGGAAGAGGTAGGCGAGAAAGAGATGGTTGGACATGACAGCGGAGGTCGGAGCAATGACAAGGCCAATGCAGGTGGTGAAGATGATGCCAATACTCCTGAAATTCCTCAGAAGGTTAGATAGTTATTCTTTCACGTTTTTATTTTTATTCTTTTGTATGTATTTTTCTGTATCATGAAAAGAGTATATAGGTCGAGAGTTTTGTTATAATACATTATGAGAACTTTCTTCGAAAACGCCCATTGACATTTTTTCATCAGAGATCAACAGTTGTTTCCAAGTTTTTTAGTGGCAGGTTTTACTTAAGTTTTTAATGTGATTGTGCCTCCCTTGTGTAGGTGCTTACACCTTTTTAAATAGCATATGATCACAACTTTATAAGTTGGCTCATGAAAAATAACTGGACATTTTGTGAGGTAAAAGTGAGAATCATGATTGACATGTTTGTTTCTGTGCAGTGTAGCAGTCTTCTATTTTCCCTTACCTACCCATCTAGTTTGTGATTTATGTTTCTGAAAAAACAGGTTTTACGTGTGTTGGTGTGAGCACTCTGTTTTGGTTTTCATTTCATTCCTAGTATCTGTTTTGACACACGTCTTATACACTCATAATCATATCAGTTTTCTTCAAATACGCATAAGCTGTATATTATTGCATCTGTAGAATGCTTGTAACATTTAGACACTCATGCAGAAAAAAATCCTAGTAGTGGCACAGTTGCCTGTATATTTTTTGTTTTTACATGTTCTCATTTCCAATCCTTTCTATGAAAGAATCCATTGCCAATACAATTTACCCATACGAATGAAAAAGATCCTCTTTCATCTATAACGTGAATAGTCAATATTTCTTCTGTTGGTATGTGTTTGTCTATGCTACATATTTGTTTAGATGGTCATCCTAATACTTATGAATTTACTTTCTGAAGTTTAGCTGGCACTACATAAAATTTGTCTAGATTTCCAGATATGATTTTTGCACTTGTAATAATATATTATGTTCTTTTTCCAATTTCACATATTCTATGTTAGAAAGTAAAGGTTGGAGTGAGATCGTGGATGCAAACCAAATAACATCTTTAGTTGTCTGTGTAACACTGGCAGTTTGCAAAGTCACTCTTCAATAAATTAAGAAAGAACATACTTATGCAAGCACAGTTGTTCAACAGTCTCTACAGAGAGTTCTATGAGTTGTTTTCCCCCATAATAGTTTTCTATCATTTCTCTTTTGTCGTGCTGTCATGGATATCAATAAACGTTTAGTTTTCTTCATTGAATCTTGTAAATCAGGAAGCATTAATATGCATGATAACATGTTCTGCTTATACTGATATCCTAGTTTTGTTCTCTTCCGTGGACAGATCCAAGTAGGTAATTCCCCTTATTATAAAGTAGAAAGAAAACTTGGCAAGGGTGGATTTGGTCAGGTATATGTTGGACGACGCTGTGGTGGAAATTTGAATGAGAGAACTGGACCTGGGGCTTTAGAGGTATATGTATCTTTTCCGTATTGAATGTGAAGTTTTACTTGTGGTGAAATTTAAGATATTCACATTGTTAACTGTTTGATCAGGTTGCATTAAAACTTGAGCATAGAACTAGTAAAGGTTGTACCTATGGACCACCCTACGAGTGGCAAGTGTACAAGTGAGTGCTATGCTGTCTCCTTTTATTAGTCTCCATTTTTTCTTTTTCTAGGCTATGCCATTCGTCATGTTCATCTTTCCCTATTATTTGTACAGCACTCTTGGTGGCAGTCATGGTGTCCCACAAGTACACTACAAGGGCAGGCAGGGAGACTACTATGTCATGGTATGATGTTGAATCTTATTCTTGACTATTTGTTCAATATGTTAGAATACGACCTCCTATTATGAAGGCTTATGAAAGAAGAAATAATAGAAATACAACTAATTGATTTAATTAGCTGAAAATTCTGTTAGTAGTTATAGTTGTGGGTCGGAGGGAGGTTATGGATAAATGTGTTTTCGGGTCTGGGGGAGGAGCACAAAAATTGTTTTGTGTGGGAGGTTGTTGGACCCTCGAAATGCCAGTGGATGTGTTGTGATCATTTGGTGCAACCGAAAGAAATATACAGAACACTCATTCTTTTTTTTTTTTTTTTCATTTTAGAATTCCTTTTGTAAGAGTTTCTGATCCAGTTTCTATAAACTGGTACCAGAGCAGATTCAGCTCCAACCAGATCAGCGGTAATGACAAATACTTTGTCTCAATCCTTTACCAGCAAGGGAAGTAATTCATCCCTTTTTCATGTGGCTCTTTTGAAGAAGGTTATACATACTACAGAAAAGTCTCAACCCCTGCTGGAAGGTTTAACAGATGATCTTGAATTGAATTTGAGTCCAGAAGCCATGTTGGATTGTAGAATAAATAAAGGCGAGCAGCAAGAAATTCTTGTCAAATGGAAGCAACTACCAGATTTTGGAAGCAGCTAGGAGGATGTTTAGGTTATTACTGAACATTTTCCACTATTCCACCTTGAGGACAAGGTGAATCTTGATGGACAGGGTATTGTTAGAATACGAGCACCTATTACAAAGGTTTATGAAAGAAGAAATAATAGAAATACAACTAATTGATTTAATTAGCTGAAAATTCTGGTAGTAGTTATAGTTATGGGTTGGAGGGAGGTTATGGATAAATATGTGTTTTGTGTTGGGGGTTGCTGGACCCTCAAAGTGCCGGTGGATGTATTATGAATCTTTGGTGCAATTGAAAGAAATATACAGAACCCTCAATTTTTTTTTTTTTCATTTGAGAATTCCTTTTGTAAGAGTTTCGGATCCAGTTTCTATAACATTATTACAACTATTATATTGAAGGATGATTCTATATTTCTCGTATTTGAGATTGTTTGGGTTAAAATCTGTTTGTTTGACTTGATAAATTAATTTGTGCAGGTTATGGATATATTGGGACCTAGTCTGTGGGATGTTTGGAATAATAGTAACTCTCATGCGTAAGTTTTTGGAATTAGGCCATATATGAATAAAATTGTATTCTTTGTAGTTGATTTTAACTTCAGTTGGTGTGCTAATGCGTTTTTTTGAATTCCAGCATGTCCACTGAAATGGTTGCTTGTATTGCCATTGAAGCAATATCTATATTGGAAAAAATGCACTCTCGAGGGTAATTTTCGTACCACCCACATTGAATAATTTCCATTTACAAATTACTTGATAATTTTTTGATATTTGTATCCTTAAAGCTAGTTTTTTTTTTTTTTTGCATCATGAG
>Ga0214542_1009349_pt1 | contig 15309 bp, 5 predicted proteins | sample CNSS1metaG_FD_160096 | JGI IMG/M metagenome (GOLD analysis project Ga0214542, IMG submission 160096) | Root nodule microbial communities from cowpea collected in UCLA plant growth center, Los Angeles, California, USA - CNSS1 | ecosystem: Host-associated > Plants > Roots > Nodule | place: USA... | reverse complement strand
GGGAATTCAAACTAAAGTAATGCAAAACAAAGATAAAGGTGATGGAATAGAAGACTCCCCTCTAGACATGCTTCTAGTGATCCTTCTTGATGGAGCTTCTAAGGAGGTGGTCATGCCTTCATCAAACCGACACTGTGAATAAATTAAACAACGTAGTGGGCTCTTCAATTGAAAAGTATTGTCATGAGTGAGTGGAATACTGGGGATGGAATAGTTCTTCTAAAAATTATACAAAAAGGATTAGGCAAATAAAATAAAAATAATAAAATGTAGAAATATAGAAAATTTAAATTAAATAAAAATAAAATAAGGAAACAAATTTAAAAAGATAAAAAGACTTAAACAATTAAAGCAAGAAATCTTTTAGAGTAATCATAGTAAATTTAATTATTATTATGCCTAATTACGTCTATTCCTTTACCTCTTTTATCAAATAAAAAGTTAATTAACCAAAGTAAATTCCTTTTTAATTTTTGTTAAAGTTTCCATATTTAATCAAATTACATTCTCAATTATCATTTAGCTTGATTATACACATTTTTTTCCTTTGTACATTTATGTTAAAATGGTGTATTGTCAATTCGAGTGAATCAAACAAATTTGATGTCTCATATTTTATTACTTCTGCTCCTTTTCAATATTTTTATTTTTATTTTTTTCACATAAGAATGTTTAACTTACAATTTCAAATGTTCAATCTCGTAAACCTTCATTTAATTTGTAATATAGAAAACTTATCTTCTTTAGTACTTTTTATCCTTAATTTGTATTTTATAGTTGACGAACTTTTGTTTTGCTAAAACAGTTTTCATTATCTCTCAATATTTAAACTCCTTTGATATATGAAAAGTGTTCTAAGATCTCCAAGGTACTTTGTATCTTATCATAACCTTAATTATACATTTCTTTTTCGTTGTATGATTTTGTTCAATGGTGTATCAAATCATTCTAGGTAGCACATTTGATCCTTTATTCTTCTTTGTAATATTTTTATTTGTTTTTTTATTATTTTTATCATGTAGAATACTATTTTGATAATTTTTTATATAATTATTTTTATTTTTTAAGCCATTCTAAAAAGTGTAATTTTACTACTACATTTGTATAAAGTGTAACACCCCATCTAGATGATACTAAGATACTTAGTAGAATTCATGAATTTCAAAATCTTTTATTTCGCAACTCTGGTACCATTGTTCAATATTAACGGAAAATCGAAACTTTCATTTATTCATCTAAACACTGAAGAGTAACATCCAAAATTTCATCACTAAATCAAAGTGTACATTACTTCAAAATAATCCTCGTCTAAAACAAGTGCAAATACATAACAACTTTTTTCTCCAAATAAAAGCCAACAGCATATACCATATGGAATAACATTTGTAATGATATCTGCTCTCATATGTTGACGCACATATACAATCATCGTAGTCAAACACACACGCAATTGAGAGCTAACAAAAAGATCAAATATCATCACCAATTATATATGTCAATAATAATGTAACAACTCACTGAAACCTTTCATAACCTTAGTCTCTCACAACACCATTGAATTTCATCGGTTGTCTCACAACACCATTCAATTTGATCAGTTGTCTCACAAAACCATTCACAAAGCTTGTTATCTCCCACAATAGTTCAAAACACATTTTCATAACCCTAGTATCTCACAACATCATTCAATTTAATCGGTTGTCTCACACAACCATTCACAAAGCTTGTTGTCTCAAACAACAGCTCCAAACATATCATCAGAACAAATAACACAATCACCCTTGATCTTAGCATCAGGAACAAGGTTTCTATTATAACTCTCGCACGCAGCTTATAAACAACTGCTCATGGTGGAGCTCCTTAGACGTGGGACAGAAGGAAAAGCTCCATGAGAGTGTAGCGGAGTGGAGTGAAATCAAGATTGAAGGCCCTTGCTGTAACATCTCGTTTGGATATTACTAATTTTGATAATAAAATAAAAGAATAATAAATAGTTTCATTTAATAATACCTCATTTCCCAAAACGCCAAAAATTTAAAACTTTATTAGATTAATAAAGTATCTGAAATCCATAATTACAAAATCTGGAAGTCTTATCAAAATAGGCCATGAGCCTTTACAATTTATTACAATCCAAAGATATAAAACATAAACATGAAAATCCCATGATATCCCCGCTCCGCGGCTAAGCCTCACCAGCACCACCTGCATCAACAACATATGCTCACGTGTACCGCGTACACGATCATCACCACACACAAGCAGATAGGGTGAGCTTAACAATTAAAGCATATAAGAATTGCATACACATATACAGCAGATCAATAAAACATCACAATCATTCCAAAGGGCTTCCATTCTTTCAATTCATACCGCCTGGCCACAACTAGGTTATTCGTGTTCTACATTTTCTAGTGATTACTTCAAGATGACTTGTTATCAAACCTATCGGCCATAACCGATAGAGCACATGCGGGAAACCATGCTACGGATCACACACCGTAACGTCAGGTGGAGTTCCCAAATACGAACATAGTTCGTAACATCCCAAGACTACCGGACTCGCCAGCTAATCACTAAGGAGGGCAATCCATTTGGTCCCATCTGTACTGGCCACAACCAGCACACTCACACCGGCAACACTCGCCAACCTGAGCTCAACTCAAGGGTTCCTCGTGTTCATCCGCCATCCCGAGCTCAACTCGAGGGATGCCATTCCGAGCTCAACTCGAGGAATGCTACGTGCTTAACCCCTATCCCAAGCTCAACTCAAGGGATACGTTCCGAGCTCAACTCAAGGAACACCAGCAATCCCACCTTTGAAGTACCACCAGAAGCCTTGTAGATCACGCTTTCTGAAATCCACCTCCCAAGGCTGCAGCAGTCAAATCGTCTAGCGGGGGACATATACCGCTAGGTGCTACGAGCTTCTAGACTGCCTAGCGGGGGACACGTATCGCCAAGCGCCAAGCACCTCAGAACTCTCAAACACAACAGCCACCGCCTGGTGGGACAACCCACATCGCCAGGCGCCAGTGCTCCAGAAACCCATTGTTTGTGTCTCTATTGCCTAACGGGTTGACCCTCGTCGCCAGGCGCAACGAACTCCCAGTCCCTTCTGTACTGACGCTATCACCTAGCGGAGCCTAGCTCGCCGCCAGGCGACATACCAGTAGTTGCCCAGTACTGGTTTCTATCTTACATCCTACAGACCTTTACTTATACATTTTTACTTATGCCATTCATTAAACCTCAATCACTTGATTTCCCTTTCCTATAGCCTCAATTCCCTTAATATTATCTTCTTGCCAATATCCATATGCCCATAAAATTTCAAGTCTCATCATAAAGCTAAGTGGATATCATTACTTTAAAGGACTCACCCACCTACCAACCCATGCAACTTCTACTAATTCATGGCTAATTCCTGCACTCCCTGACAGTATTACACTCAGTCCCTCCAAGGCCCCATTACGGTTTTGTACCCTGTTTTATCATTTGGTTTGCCAAACATTCCCCATACACCAATTTACCAAGTTACATTAAGTCAACCTTCCATGGCTAACTAAACATGTGATGATTTGTATTAACACTGCACTGTATTATAATTCAGTAAATCATACCCTTAAATTTACCTATTGTTAACTCATTCTTTAATTCTCATTACATTCCCTCAATCAAGTTACTCCTGCAATTCCCGTAATATTTCAAATCAATCATTTTCACTAGTTTATCAACCCCATTACATGCCAAAATTTACCCCAACATCCAACACAAACCCAACATACCAAAAATCTCCAGAATGCTTCTGGGTGCTACGTTGTCGCTTGGCGGCACGCTATAGCCAGCAAGGCGGTGCATCAGTCCTAGGAAAAATCCCAGGTTCTGTTACAGCTACTAACAACTTCCTTCATTCCCCTTTTCTTATCACATTGTCCAATCTTCCTTGTTTCCAACAATAACTCAATAACGAAGCTACGATAGCCAACTCTGTCTATTTTTCAGCACAATTTCATTACCTGATTTCCTTTAAGATACATAAATCATAATAACCACCATTCTGCCAAACCTTAGAACCTTCACTGTTCCATTCAATTGAGCAATCATTTAGACGAATTTGAAGGAATTTATACCTCCAATCATACCTTAACAATAACAATTGACTTTCCCTCCGAACCAAATCACCCCAAAATGCAAAAACACCCAAATTGAGTTGAATTTGACTCGCGTCGCCTGGCGGTTATTCATCACCGCCAGGCAGTTTATCAAGAAACCTAGAAAACTAGTTAAACTAGCATTATGTCGTCTAGCCGTAAGCTCCCGACCGCCAGGCGGTTCCTCTGTAGGAACCCAAAATAAGTGAAAAACGCATGTGCCGCCTAGCGGCTATGAACAGCCTGCCAGGCGGTTTTTGGAAAATACCAGAAACTAAAAAAAATGCACCCAGAATGATGGACATGCATACAATTCATACCAATAATTATATAGTTCATGCTCATACATAATAATTAACGCGTAAACTCCCCTAACCTAGCTTCCTTGCTAAAAGTTTGAGAATTCCCAATGTTCTTCTTTGCTCACCCATAGTCCTCTTAGTCCTCCCTTCAGTCAGCCTTAATTATGCACTCAAACCTCACCACTCTCCAATTTTCGTGTCCTATTCTCTATGTGCAATTTCAGCCTTGCAAAACCCTTCTCCTAACCTAATTTATGGCCTTTTAAAGATGCCTTACCATTAGGTAATTACCAAAAACGAATTTAAGTTCTTAATGGTAATGTTTATTATCATTCATTACTCCTTTATGGTATGTTTTTCAGCCTTTTCTAGGCTTCCAGGTTGTCTATTCATCTAGGTTTTCCATCAACTTTTCATATTCAAGCCAAAGCCAAAAATACCATAAATAAAGTTTAATTTGGGTTCTCCAGGGTTTGAATCCATAACCACACCAATGTCAAGTCAATGCTAAACCATCATGCTCATTCATGTTTCATACTAACTAATACAATTCAAGCATTATATCATGAGAATGTGATTAATCATATGAGTAAAACAATAATAATTAAATAACACATAAATGGCATACAAAGGACTCGAACTCAAGTCCTCTCACACAATCAAAGTACTCTCAACCATTTAAGCTAGTACTTTTCCACATCATACCAATCAGAATTTAATGCCATAAAGGCTTCTACTACTCGCATTTATTAATTAATTATTTATTTAATTAATTAAATTCCGCAGGTCTTACACTTGCGACAATGGAATGGTTTGGTGAAGGTAGAAGGCTAGAATAGAGTTCTATTCTAGAGGAAGCTGGCTATGGGAAACAAGTAGAATCCTAGTTATGGCTCTCAATAAGGCAAATGTATGGAGTGTTCTCAATATCAAGACATTCACCATTTAATCAAGACTAATCGGATACAAGTGTAGGAGTCTCCCATTTATAGTAGAGAGATCTTCCTCAAATGCAATGCAAATGTGTGTAGAAATGGAATGAAGATGCATGGACTAGGCAAGATGCATGCCTCCTTGATCCGTGGATCATGGATCGTGTGACATATGGCAAATAATTCTTCTTATGCCTTTCCACTATGTGAAAAATGTCAGAAAGGTGTACTCCAAGTAGCTCCCAGCTAAGCTTACAAAGTGGGCTTAGATTGGCCCAATTTGGAACCTAGAAACAATGTACTTTGGCCATTTATTTTGGAAAGCAACTCCTAACATTTGGCCCAATTGAAACATTATGCTATTAATTTACATGAAGCCCAAAATATTTTGATATCTTCTTTAGCCCAAGAGAATAGTATGTGAAGCCCATGCACTTATTGGGCTCTTGTTGGTCTAGGCCCTCTAGTAAGTGGGCCTCTTAATGGGCTTAGGCCTTGATTTGGAATTGGGCCTTAGAATGGGCTTGGGTCGGATCCATCATCACACCATTAGTAAGTGGACCTCTTTCTTAGTTGTCTAATACAGATTCATTTCTAGCAAGAGACTTACTTGTCTAGTAGAGTGATTATTTTGTTATCATTAAAACCTTATTAGTTAACGAGACTCGTCTACTTTAACAACATTTTGGTGCCCAATGTAGAATAGGTAAAGTTGGTCCTGCATCACATTTTTCTTTTTATATAGGGTGTAACATTCTCTTAAGGAAGAAAGACAACTAGGAGAACAATGTCAAGAGTTGAAGCAAATTCAATGCTTCAATAATAAACAAATATATTTTCTATTAAGAATATTTTTATTTCTTTTTAATTTAATAAGGATATAGAAATTGAGAAACACATATCTTTTACTTCTATTATTTATGAGGACATTTTTCCTCTTGATTTACTTGTGTATAAATAATGTATTTTTGTTATGAAATTAATGGATGTCCATTGACTTGCTAACAATTACTAATGATTGATTACTACTGATGTTATTTAAATTTTTGCAATAACTATTGTAACCATTTGGTTATATCCTTTGGGTTGCCTTTTGTATCTATAAATAAGAACTTTTCCTCTTGGTAATTATACCCAGAAATATTGATCTTCATTCTCTCTTCTTCCTTTTCTTATTCTCTCTATTATTAGCTTTATTTTATAACATGTTATCAGCAAGAGGTACTAATCAACTAAACTAGCATAAGGTTCTAATCAACTGAGCCAACATGAGGTTCTAATCAACTAAGCTAGGTTTTATTTACTTTTCTATGAGTTTGTTTTTATGGTGTGTGAATACATCGTAAAAGTTATCTACAACAGAGCTACTACAGTTGGTGGTTTGATTCCAGATGAAATTTATCACAAGATAAGTTTTTCAAGTGAAATTTAACTTTCGTCTTAAATTTTGATTGATACTTATGTAAATAATTTAAAAATAAAAGATAAATTAAATAATAACAAAGCATATGTTAAAACTACGAGAGAAATAAAGATGCAATTTAGATGCAATACGTCTTAGTGATGCCATTAAAGAAAGAAATAAAGCATTTGAGCAACTAATTGCTCCTACAACAATATCGTCAAAAAGGGATTTCACAAAAGCTTTTGATGAACTATCACGACATCACCCAATTGGTTCTATTTCATTCCCATAAGTGAACACAACAATATCTCTAATTCATTTTTTCATGGTCGTAGTTGTGACCTTGGTCGTAGTTGTGGTCGTGCTAGTCATCATGATTGTGGACATGGTCATAAAGGAAATTTCAAAAAGACATTTTATCACCAGAAGTAGAACAATAATGTGAAAAAGGGAAAAGAAAAATGTGAAAATAAGGAAAATAAGATGAAAATATAAGTTATCATTGCAGTGGTAAATGTCATTTAAGTTGTACTTGTCGTACACTAAAGCATCTTAAAGAATAAGGAGAAGAACATAAAAACACATTTTGTTTATGAAGATGGGGATTTTGATTATGACCATATGGAGGTCGCTCATCTTGATATTGTTATTTTCTTTGTTAAACTAGATGGAAGCATTGATCATCTCATTCATGATGGGGGTGTTGAGAAATAGATTTTCACATATTATGTTCTTAATTTTAAGACAATCTAACTTAGCAAGTGTTAAATTATAGATGGATAACAATATTATACATTATATATAAAACCACTTTCGAGATGCCACATATAATTTTAAAAATTTCCAAGACTTCCAAAAGAAACTCATATAGCATCCTATTTAGATAGGAATTTTCACAAGTATTTTGCCTCAAAACCTTTTACCAAAATATTCATTTCAATAAAATTTTATTCAGCAAAACTAAAGCACCGTTAAAGTCTGCACAAAACCATTTCCATCATAAGTCATTAAATAAAATTATTACAAACCCTTATAAAAGAAAATAACTTTCAAGGTAGTCAACTATTACATTATAGTCTAAAGACAAGTCCAAATCACTTTTAAGTAAAACACTCTAGTCTTCTCCACGAGCTCCTCACAACTATGCATCTCCACTAGCATCTACATCAATATCTACTCTCGTATAACACATGTTATACGATAATCACAGGTGCAAACCACAAACACAAACATGCATGGGTGAGCTAACCATGTAACACATCACATAACAATACTTCTATCAACCTACAACTCACCTAGCATTATCACAAAATATATTCATTACTTCAACCAAGATAACAAACCATCACATGTTGCCAAACTATAACATGTAATCATCAACATATTACCATCAAGTAATATCAACGGTATGACATTTTCTCAACCATTCACTCTATCATTCCTATGCAATGGCGCCTCTTTACAAAAGTTCCTTCCACTGCTTTTCATAGACTTAAAAGCAGCAACTCCACCCACTCAATAAAGCCTTGGGTAGGAGAGCTCTTGCTAAGCTCATACCAAAGATTTATGCCAGAACGAAACCCTTTTTGCCTGACTCGAAAAAGCCCTCTAGATAAAAGAACCATCTCGCGTGACATATATCTCCAACTATAAACCTCCAAATGCATATCACACCAGTTAAACTGAAGAACATGTTACCAAACAACTGTTAGAGTTTCAATTAAATCCAATAATTAATGAATTAGAAAACTAAACTTTTTCATAAACTATGCAAGCCAGAAAAATCTAGTGGTGCCCAACACCCTGAATTTGGTGCCTAGTGCCTAACATCCCAAGACTTACCATCTAGCGATAGTGCCCTAGTGCCTAATGTCCCATTTTGCAGAAAAACACGAAAAATAGGGTTTTTCATGAACAAGGCACATGTTTCCCATATTGGTTCACAAGATTGGACTTCGTCATCTTAATGATGTAAGTTTACATGAGGAGGAGAAATAAAAGACGTGATGAATAATATTATATTGAAGAATAAAGAATGATGTACTTTTTTTCCTTCACTAGGTTCTAATTCCAAAGGATTTAGGATTTTTCTTTATAAGGTTTTAACGAGATACATTATCTGATCAATGCACATCCAAGGGGAGTCTGATGAAATCAATGGATGCTCATTGACTTGCTAACAATTACTCATGATTAATTACTATTGATGTTATTTAAATTATTTACATTAACAGTTGTAACCTTTGGGTTATGTGTCATCTGAGTTGTCTTTTGTATCTATAAATATATACTTGTTCCGATCAAGAAAGGTGTAGAATAACCTTAGACCGAAGACAAAAAAGAAAGAAGTATTTTCACCCTAGCTAATGATTCACTTAGGCTAAAATAATTTTGTCCCTTAATCGTGGGAGTAACATTCTTATATATAGGTAAGTCAGGTACAATATTTATAGATACACATAATCAAATATTTTCAAATAATGTAGTCAAAAGATAATTAGTAAATAACAACAATAATATCTCCTAATTTGGTTTATATTCATCCAATATAAATGAGATTTACTCCAAGATTCTCTTTTATATTCTCCAATATCCTCCTCTCAATTTTAACCTCCTACAAAGAGGTCGTTTTTGGAATGATATTTTCACAAATGTTTGAACCATCAACAAACTACCTCAATGGCATCAGTCCTATGGAGACATTCATCTATATCTTTACTTATCATTACTCTAGTATCGACTTTATGGTGACATCACTCTATATCTCTGTTCATCATTATTCTGGTGTCGATTTTATGGCGACATTACTCTACATCTCTACTCATCATTACTCTGGTGTTGACTTTATGGCGACATTAATCTGCATATTTGCTCATCACTACTCTTAACAACCCCTAACAACATCAGTCCCTAGGAAATCACCTCGGCAAAACCTCGACGTACTTGTCATGAAGAGGTACAATACTAATTGAAGATAGAATAATTATAATTTTTTATATTCTCTATTTGCAAGAAATATAAAATAATTGCACGGCGTCATACAGTCATTCGCATTACACCATGTTTTATTCAATTGAAAAGAACATTTATGGTCTTTAATGGGCATTGATGAAGATGTCAATTTTTCAACGGTTAGTTCTACCTAATTTTCTTCTCGTACAACAGTCCTTTTATTAAAATTGAAAATGATTGTCGTTAGTGGTGATAGATGAACAGCATCGAATTGAAGAAGTGGCTGGCCTATATAAAGCAACTTCTGCGACAACATAATGCCAACATTTTACTTTATTCTGGAACTGTTCGTTACTCTTAAGTAGCCATGAGTCTCAGCAATTTCTTCTTTAGTTCTTTCTTAATTCAAACTCTTTAGTCTATTATATTCTCTTAACTTTCTAAAGACTTGATTGGTCCGTTTACAAAGGGGGAAAAAATGTGGGTTCTATGTCTTGCAACATTGATTGTTATAAGCATTACACATTGGGTTTATAGATGGAGAAACCCCAGTTGCAATGGAAAACTCCCACCTGGTTCATTGGGTTTTCCCCTTCTTGGTGAATCCCTTCAGTTCTTCACCCCGTACACTTCTTCTGATATTAATCCATTCATAAAGCAGAGAATGAACAGGTATATATATGCAAGCTTTTCCTTTCTCATGAGAAATTGTAACTTAAAACCATAACTGCTCATGCCAATTGCATCTTGACATTATTTTATGTGTGCTCTGAAAGTAAAATATAATAGTTTTACCATTATATCTTCTACCATTACGCATGGTACAATTATCAATAAGTAACCATGAAATATCCCTTTCACACTCTCCATAATATTAATATTAGAGTATAATATTTTCTCAATAAGTAACCATGAAATATCTCTTTCACTGTGATTCCATTACAAGTACATCAACTGTGATAAATTTAAATGACATAAATTTTCATATGGGATCTGCAATAAAACACTAATAGAACAAAGATTACGCTCGTTGGTTTCGTTTCTTTTAAGGTATGGACCAATCTTCAAGACCGGCTTTGCTGGACGACCAACTGTGGTGTCCACTGACCCAAAGTTTAATCACTTAATATTCCAACAAGAAGGAGAAATGTTCAAGAGCTGGTACCCAGACACACTAAACGAGATTCTTGGGAAACAAAATTTAGGTTCCCTGCATGGTGTTGTGTTCAAGTACGTTAAGAACATGGTGTTCAAAATGTTTGGTCCTGAAGGCCTCAAAAGGATGCTCTCAGAGGTTGACCAGAAAGCGTGCACAACATTGCAGCAGTGGTCATGTCAGGATGCTGTTGAGTTGATGGATGCAACAAAAAGGGTCAAATGACAGCACTCATTATTAACTTTTTTTATTGTTTTCATTTAAAAGCTCTTTCCTTTGGTTTCCTGATCCGTCCTTCATTTACAGATGATATTTGATTTGACTGCCAAAAAACTTCTCAGCTGTGATTCAAAAGAGACTTTGGAGAGTCTAATGGCCAACTTTGTTTCATTTATGGAAGGACTTATCTCACTCCCTCTCTACATTCCCGGAACAGCTTATTACAAATGTTTGCAGGTAAATGTTTTTATTGACAATGGTAAGTTATTAGTATTTGTTAGTACAGGAGTTGAACATTCAACTCTTGGAACAAATTTTATTGACAAATTATTAGTCATTAGTATTTTGTTAATGGAGAAATTAGTATTTTGTTAATAATGGAGAAGTTGAAATCACAGACTCTTCCAACACCGTCTCCTCCTCTCCAACTCCACGTCTTCGATTTCCAGTTGTAGTTCTTACTCCTCATTCTCACCCTCGAATGTATTTAACAACATTTTATCAGTTGGAGAAAGATTTCACGTCCATTTTAATTGTAGACTTTCAAAAAAAACAAATAATTAACCACAAAGATATTATCATTAAATGTTCAAAACACAAACTAAAGAATATGGACAGGTAAATCTTTTTTTTTAATAGTTTTGTTAAATCAGTTTTAATTTTGTTTTTTTTTCTCAAATAATTTTCGTCAATTTTGTTCAATTTGATCATTTTTTGTTAAAACCATTTAAATCATTGACAGTAATGAACAGTGACTACGTGTCACTTCACGGTTTTTAAAATTTTTTATATACTTTTAAATTTTTATTTTTTTTTGTTTAAATTTCCGTGTGTCAACCCAGCATGTGTTACTTTTTAGGAGTCAACGTTTTATATTCAATTTAGTTCATATATTTGTTACTTTTGTTCAATTTAATCCCAATTTTCTTTAAAATCGAACAATTTTGTCCCTTTTCAAATTGGGATCAAATTAAATTTTTATATAAAATTTATAATGATATGAATTTTATATATTTAATAAAAAATATGAATTTTAATATAAAAATTAAATTTGGTCTCAATTTAGAAAGGGACAAAATTGGTTCATGTAAAAAAATGGATTAAATTGAACAACAATACAAAATATAAGAACTAAATTGGATATAAAATATTGATTCTGACACGTGATACTATGTTGTGTTGACATGTAAACATTTAAGAAAAAATTAAAAAGTAAAAAAAAAAACACGAAGTGACACGTGACAGTCACTGTTCATGACCATTAATGCTTTAAACGGTGTTAGCAAAAAGTGACTAAATAGAACAAAATTGACGAAAATGAGAACCTATTTAAATACAAAGATATTTTAACCTAAATTTTACTAGTATATCTTTTGGCAGAAAATATATGTCAATAATAAAAATTATCAATTATCAATGAAGTTTGTCTATATACCAGTATATTTGTTATTAAGGAAAGTATTTGTGACTAATAAAATTTTAAAATTAATCGATAAAATCTACTCACGAAAATTTTTAGTTTTTAGTAAAATTTTGTAAGTAGATACAAAGAATTTTTGCGGTGCTTATATACTTAATTTGTAGGTTAGTTTATTTTGGTGGTTTGCATCGGCGGATCTTTGATATGAGAAAGGAGAGTCATGATTCTCCAATTTTTTTTGAATTAAATAATTTAATATGTAATTTTAAATATATTTTTTAAGAATTTAATATTTTTAATATATATATATATATATATATTTTATATAATTTGATATATTAAAATATTTTTATACATATATATTAAGGAAATTTTTTTTTTACACATTTTACTTTTCAATTTTGCCTTTTAAAAACTTTTTAAAATAAAAATAATTATTTTATTCATATTATCTTTTAAGTGATCATTTGTTCAATAATCATTTTTTGGATTTGACTATTCTTTTAAACTTAATCATTATAAATAAAAATTAATTATAGTAAATTATAAAAATATTTCTATTTAATTTTATAGTTATAATAAAAACAAAAAATATAATTTTATTATTTTTTATTATAATGTTTTTAAAACTTTATATAAAAATTTTGGAATTATTTTTTGGTTCATATTATCATTCAAACATATCAAGTTGTTACAATTTGATTCTTTTTTCCTTAAATTTCATAAATCAAATGAAGGTTTTTTCATCATCAAAATTAAAGATGGTTTGTTTTTGTTGGTGTAATTTACAAAGTATTAATATCAATTTTGATGAAAAATCATTATTTTGCTTCAACAAATTTAACAAAAGAACTAAATTACATCAATTTTCAAAAATTCAAGACTAAATTGAGACTAAAAAAAATTAGATGATCAATTTGAGATTTTAAAAAGAAATAATAGATAAAAAAGTAATTCAACCGGAATTTGATACTAAAAAATATTGATAGCCAAATTTGCCTAAGAGCATTAAAGAGAAGTGAAGGCGTCATTTTTGGCAGGGTAGGAAAAGGGCGATGAAGAAACTGAAGAAGATGCTGCATGAAAGAAGAGAAGAGCCTAGGAAAGAAGAAAGCGACTTTTTTGATTTTGTTGTGGAAGAACTTTCAAAAGAGGGAACACTACTGAATGAAGAGATCGCTTTGGACCTCATGTTTTCACTGCTCTTTGCAAGCTTTGAAACCACTTCTTTGGCTCTCACTTATGCCATTAAAGCACTCTCTGACCATCCCTCAGTCCTCAAGCGATTAGAAGTATGTCAAATATATATGTTTTGTTCTTATAAGTTATTGACAAGTTCAAAGAATTTCTTAACCTTAATTAGATTTTATAATAAAGTTTAAAAATTTTGTAATGATTTAATATACTTTTGTAGGAAGAACATGAAGCCATCCTGAAAGGTCGTGAAGATCCAAACTCTGGACTTACATGGCAAGAGTACAAATCAATGAAATTCACACTTCAGGTGGTTGAATCATCAATAAGACATTTTCATTTTTTCTAACGAGGTTTTCGTTTAATTCTGTGTGTGCATATATAATGCATATATCTAATGTTTAATTGATGAATATCTACAGGTCATAAATGAAACGATAAGGCTCGCAAACATAGTTCCAGGAATATTTCGGAAGACAATCCAGGAAGTTAAATATGGAGGTATGTCATTTCCTCATTATATATCAAATACATCCAAAAATCTGAAGCCTTACTGAATGAGAGCAATCTAAGAAATTGTTTTATATTTACTATTTTAGATTTTTATTTTATAAATTTTGTAACTTTTACTCTGTCACATATATATTTCTTGTAAACACAGATTTTAATTTCAGTCTTATGTAATGAACCGTGTAAAAATCAATTACCATTAAAAATATTCTTTTATATGAGGAATATAAAAGTAAAACAATTTATATTTTTGTAATATCTTTTTTATTTTCTTTAGAGGAAAAATAGGACGATATATAATAAAAAAAAATAAAAGTATTTTTCAAAATAGACTCATACATTGTTACCATTACATGAAAAATTTATTAAAAAAAAATCAAACAAACATGAAGGGATCACATTCTACAATAAAATTTTTAGATTTAGTGACTAAAAATAATTAGTTACTATAATAAACAATTTAAATATTAATTTATAAATTAAAATTTATTTGTAATCAAAATAATTTTTATTATGAATAAAAAAATTTGATTGACTTTGAAATTGGTAACATTAAAATAGTTTCTATGTGAATTGATATCTAAATTGATCACAAACATTAACTATAAAAGTTTTGACTACCAAATAAATTGGTTTCTAAATTTGTTTCATATTAGAAAGTTGATATTTAGATTGATCTCTAAACATAATTTTGGTCACTAAAATTAGTCATTATTTAGGAGTTTTCTTGTAGTCATTAATTAGAAATAATTACAAACGGATATATTCGTCGATAATGTTTGCTGACAAGTTTGTTATCGACGAAATTTTTACCATCAAAAATCTGTTAAAAATTAACAACTACTGACGGATATTTTCTCTTACTAACAAAACTTATCGTCGGTAATACATGATTTTCTTGTAATGGCATTAAATATCTTGTTTACAAAGAAATATATATTAATGGTAGTATAATTATTCAACCTTTTCTTTATAAATAAGTGTACTTTGTACATAATTTTTATAAATCATAAAAATGTTAACTATAAATGAAATAATAGATATTAAAAAAATTTAAAATAATAA
>Ga0214542_1009347_pt1 | contig 15310 bp, 17 predicted proteins | sample CNSS1metaG_FD_160096 | JGI IMG/M metagenome (GOLD analysis project Ga0214542, IMG submission 160096) | Root nodule microbial communities from cowpea collected in UCLA plant growth center, Los Angeles, California, USA - CNSS1 | ecosystem: Host-associated > Plants > Roots > Nodule | place: USA... | reverse complement strand
TCCGTTCAATTAATAAAGCTTTAAATTTTCCCGCGTTTTGGGAAAATGAGGTATTATTAAATGCGTTGTTTTAATTATTCTATTTATTTATTTATAAATTAGTAATATCCTGGCGGGATGTTACATTCTTTGTTGTAACTTACTGCAAGTAGGCCTGACATTATGCAATTTGTATGTGTGTGTGCTCGTTTTCAAGCCAATCCAAAAGAATCACATCTTACCGGTGTGAAAAGAATTTTAAAATATTTAAAAGGAACTGCATGTTTTGGACTTTGGTATCTTTAAGGAGCATCCCCTAATTTGATAGGCTATTCAGACGCTGACTATGGTGGTTGTAAAATAGATAGAAAAAGTACCAGTGCTATTAGTTTAACCACTTTCTAAATCACACACCTCTTAAATGTGATAATACCAGTGCTATTAATTTAACCAAAAATCTCATAATGCACTCTAGGACAAAGCACATTGAAATAAGGCATCATTTCCTAAGAGATCACATTAATAAAGGGAATTGTGAGATAGAATACGTAGATACAAAGCATCAATTAGCTGATATCTTTACCAAACCTTTAGCTAAAGATAGATTTTATGAACTAAGAAGAGACTTAGGCATATTAGAGATATCTTAAATTGCCAAAAACTCAAATTCCTTAAAAATCCGAAAAATAGCGTCAATAATCGATTATAAGTGTTAATAATCGATTATCAGACACTCTTAAAAAATCCCAAAACATTCTGGAATAATCGATTATCCTTAAATTCTCAGCCTTAAAATTCAAAAACATTCTCTAATAATCGATTATTTGGGGCAATAATCAATTATCCTTAATTCTGAGCCAAAAATAAAAAACTCACTGGAATGATCATTTATCACTTAGGATAATCGATTATCAGCTCGTCAGGATTCATATTTTGCCTAGTTCATGAACCAATAATCAATTATCACCTTCTGATAATTGATTATTACACGTCGTTGGACCAACTAAATTCAAAAACTAGTCGTTGCAACGGCTAGATTTGCATTAAAACACGTGTATATGACCGTTGGGGACACTTCTCTATAAATATCAGACATTTTGGTCGCCAGAACACTCTTTTCTCACCATCAACACTCAAGAACCTCTCATTTTCTCAAAATTCTCCAAAACTCTCAAAGCTTCCCTCTCCTTTATCTCAACAATGGTTGAACCTTCATGTAGAAAGATTCCTACCCGCAGAAGGATTGCATCTCGTGCCTCTCAACCCTCAACTGCACCCAGGACTGCTTCCATTGAAAGATGGATTTCAGATGAAGAAAGAATATCTGAATTCATCATATTGTGGAAAGACAAGCCCCTTATCATTCCAAAATTCATCCAGTCTCAATGGTTTGTCAATCGCCATTTCACAATTCCTACTTTTCTTGCTGAACAAGGGGTAAAATTCTTCACAGAAATGCAAGGCACATACTACCCCGATTTGGTACGAGCCTTCTACTTCAATTACAAATTCAGAGATGGAGTGGGTTTTACAAAGGTGAAAGGTGTTGACATCATTCTAGATGATGATATTTGGGAAAATGTTGCTCAATTTCCCATTCATGATGGCACATCTCCAATCCTCACTACTGGCATTGAAGGGTTCAACAAAATTTTTGCTTATAGATCCTTTATGCGACGACAGGATCAAGAAATAGGCCGCCAATTGCTAGCAGGGCCTCTCAAAATAGATGAGCGTCTACTTCACTATCTTCTTGTTTGGATTTTATGTCCACGTGGTACAAATCTCGCACAATGCAGTGAAGCAAATCTTATGATCATCTATGCCATGCTCAACCACATCCCTATCTATTGGCCAAGCATCATTCTTGACACCATGCTCAAAGCCAAGAGATTGCCTCAATATCCACTCCCGTATTCCTTACTCATCTCTCGTATTTGTGAGTACAAAGGGGTAAATGTCTTTGATGAACAATCTCATAAGACCACTGAGGCAAACAAAATTGCGGAAAACTCCTTGAAGCAGATGAAATTTATTCCTTTTTGGAATACCTACATTCACAAGGATGATATGCCTCCCTCTGACAATGGAGAATAAGAGAATCCTCCCACTGCTCCTATTCCTCCCGTTGACACAAATATTGGATCATCAAGTGGTGTTGGTGGCTCATCCTCTTCTTTAGAGGATCACATTTTAAACCTAAACTGGAGACTTGAAGAATTCGTTCTTCTCTCCACTCACCGACATGAAGAAGTCACTGGCTTAATTAGAGGACTAGATTCTAGGATTTCTAATATAGAACATAAGTTTGATAAATATGGTGAAGGTGATGACATGAGTAAAGACTTTTAGAGGTCTACATCATAATTATCTTTTATTTGCTATTGTAATTTATTTTCCAGTTTTATTATTTCTTAATAAGAGTATTTTTATTTTTATTCATAATTGTCTAATTGAGGGGGAGCTTCTCTATTAAAATTTTTTTCATATGATCAAAACAGGGGGAGAAAAAGTTTAAAAGTTTAAACCAAACAGTGCTACTAACAAATATAGTTGTAAGATATTTTGATTGCAGATACTTTAAACATATTGTTTTGATCATCATCAAAAAGGGGGAGATTGTTGGCAAAAGCAATACAAGTCTAAATGCTGAAGCAAGATGTTGATGATGATAAAAGAAGCCTGAGAGCCATCTGGAAGTCAATATGAAGAATATATATTCTTGTGTTTAAAGATATCTTGTAATGTGTAATTAGATTAGTTAGAATCAATATTGTGCAAGAAAATTCTGGTATTTCTCGAAAAATCAAAGTGATAATCGATTATCACTTAGGATAATCGATTATCCTGAGCTGAACCAATTTTTTTTCAAGAAAGCACTGGAATAATCGATTATCACCTTTGATAATCGATTATCTGTTCAAAAATTTGTTTTTCATAAAACACACTGGAATAATCGATTATCACTAGTGATAAACGATTATCTTGGTCAGTTGGGCGCGACTGTTCATCTTTTTGACCTAATTTCTGGAAACCCTATTTAAGGAACCTTAGAGTTAGTTCTCACTCACCTTTTTTAGAAGCTAGAGTGCTAGTGCTGTGACTGCAAGAGAGTTCTCTGAGTGTTCTCAATAGAAGCTTTGAAAAACCTAGTGTGGGTAGAGCGATAACTTTTCCTGAGAAGTGTTCCAGGAGATTGAGTGATGTTGTTGCTAGGAAAGCTAAGGTCAAAGTTCTCTGTGTGATTCAGAAAAAGTTGTTCATCTCTTGTGTGTTCAAGATAGGTGTTTTCTTTCCTTAAACTCTTACTATCTGATTGTAATCTGTTATTATTTAGTGATTTAATTAATCTCGTTTTTGAGAGATTAACAACTGGACGTAGGGTCTTTTGATCCAAACCAGTATAAATACTTGTGTTCAATCTTCTTCTCTATCTCTTTATTTCATCTATTATTGTGTTTAGAGAAATTACTATTTGATTTAATCGATAAATTTTGGAAAAATTTTATTACTTAAACCAATTCACTCGCCCTCTTGGTTTTTGTCCAAACGCTTAAACATTCCGCTGCGCGATACCAACAAACTCTTAAGGAAAGATGGCTAGAGGAAACCTAGAAGAGGTGTTCTAGCCTTGGTGACCTATGTTGAGTAGTATGGTACAAAATTGGTAGCATAATTTGACTTAAATCAAAGGTGATTTACATGAGGAGACACCTATCTTTATAGCCTATGGTAACCCTAAAAGTGTCTCCAAAAAGGAGAATCAAAACCCTAAAAATCTCAACTTTGCTAACTTGGGTAACAAGGCTAAAGTCCTCTCCATTAGGAAAAGGACATTTGGTCACTACTATGGAAAAATCTTCTCCATTAGTAGAAGGACATATGGCTACTACTAAGAGGGAATCCTCTCCATTAGGAGGAGGGCACATGGCCACTAATCTCGCAAAGGACGAAGACCAACATGCCCTTAGCTTGTCTTCTAAGGTGATCTAGGTGGATGTTGACTACAAGTCACTTAAATAGGCGCCACCTATGGGTCACTATGGGAGTTGACTTGTCTTGACCCATCACTCACTATTGGAAAATGGGCTTATAATGATAGGTAAAATGAGCTTACTATGACAGGTATTCTGGTGTCATAGTTTCAAGAGTCATAGAAAATGCGTGCTTTTTATGACGCTGCAGAAACCTGTCATAGTAAGTCAGACTTACTATGATAAGTGTTTGATTAACAATCATAATAAGTCTAACTTACCACCATACAAGTTGATGATACTAGGACAATTAGCGAACTTACTATAACAATTTTTTGTAAAACCTATCATAGTAAGTCCAACTTACTATGACAGGTAATGCAAAGTACGTCATAATAAGTCCAAATTACTATGATAGGCAGTGCAAACTACGTCATAGTAAGTCAAATTTGTTTTCTTATGATTTTTTCTATTTTACCATTTTTCTTTCCATTCAATTCACCTGCAAATAACTTTCATATCACTAGACCAAACAATTCCAAACCAAACCAATTCCATACAGTTAAGTTGTATAACAAACTCAAAAATTAAAATTGTATATAATAAACCTACAACCTTGACAAATTTTACAAATACTCTCAAAAAGATTGTAAGTATTATAAAACTAAGCTTTCTACAAGTTATCAGCAACACTCAAAAGAAAGGAAGCCCACTTGGTTCTAATTTCTTCCACCTCTCTACCTTCCAATGAGGATGAAATCATTAAATATCTACAAAAAGAGTAATGAAGTTAAACAATATTGTAACTAAAAATTACATAAGTATTTAGTCAGTTTCTTGTTATCGTATTCCATGAGTTAGTAATGTTTGTACATATAATCGTGTGCATGTGTTTCATGACGTAATACCCACACTCATAGATACAGATGGAACACCCTGCAACCTTGAATGAGCTTCCAAAGGCCTGCAAAAAGTAAACATTCATTAAATCATATTAATCATATTGGAAGGAAATAAAATAGAATAAAAAACTTACGCCTCTAATATATTTTTGATGGACAATGTGTTAGCTTTCTTATGCAACGAACACAAGAGAAATTTAAGAGAATGATTAGGAAGAATGACTAGCAACTACCAAAGACCCCTACAAGTTGGAATAATATTAATAAACAAATAAGTTCTAAATTAGTTACCTATAATTCTATAATTGTGTACTTACTTATGCAAGTAAGGTGCTAAATACACCTCTTTGCCAACTTTTCCAAATATCTTTGTTAAGTCTTTTTGCACCTCTTATGATCTATTTCCTACACTCTAAATGATAATAGGGTCAAGAAATCCAAAAATATTAGCATTCTTCTTCTCGATGCATAGGTGATGCAAATACCTGCAATATCAGCAAATAAAGTTAGAATAAATTATTGAATACAATATTAAACTATTTTTATGATTAATGAAGGCTTACTTACAAATTCCAAACTTGTATAACTGTTGCGGATAGGACATCATTACCAATCACAATTTCACAAATATCCTTATGACATACAAAAAAGGGGTGGCACCAGTCTTGTTTGTCAATTCAGGAGGCATATCTAACTGGATAGTTTCATTCCCCATTGTCACTACCGCTGCACTGAGTTGTTGCAGAGGAGACAATTGTGGTTGTGGAGATGTAACAATGTTTGCATTCTTAGAACCCTCCTAAATTTAAATAAAATTAGTAGAATAATATATCCGTCCAATTACAACAAATACTTACAAAAATAAAGCAAATATGAAAACCAACACTTACTAAAATTGGTTTTGCCAATCTGGCTGGCCAAATGATAAAATTCCCTAGAGCTTGTCCCACTGTTTCAACCTCCTCAGTGGGTACAAGACAAGGGTAGAAGAATCTTTAACATCTACAACCACCACTTGCATCATATCATTTTCAATAGTCTGGTGGTAGATGGTCTTTCCCAAATTATATATTTTACCTAAGACAAAAAATTGATGATAATAAACAAAATATAAAGAAAAATTATATGATAGGAATAAGATTACCTAAGGCTACCAAATGTCGAGGGGGTCATCAACATATAGTTCACAATCAGTAGGAACATCAACATCATCCTCTGATTCTTCAGGAAGAGGACAACTTCCCTTTGTGCTAGCAATAATCGGGGAAGCCATTGTGTATGGAGCTTGAATAGACAATCCTAAGGATGCTAACTCTGCTTTATTTTCTGACAATAACTCATTTCTCAATTCCGGGAACAAATCTTGTTTAAACTCATTTCTTAGTAATTTCTTATCATATTCACTAAGTTGTGCTAAAGTAACCCGTCGAGGAGCAGTACCAAAGAATTGCTTGATGCCGACACCTCGTCCAACAACACAGACATATCCTGTAAGACCTAGGAAGAAGTTAGAAAAAAAAGGGAAACACATAGAAAAATTGATGGCTTGTTGGAGATTGTAAATTTATTTAGATTAAGTATTTTATTTAATTTTGATATATGATGAAATAATTAAATTATTGATTTAAATTAAGTGTTGTTTAATTATTTTGATTGTTTACTTAATTATGGAATGTAAATTATATATGTATATAAACAATAGGTGTGCGTTATTTCACGAGAATCCATCTAGTTCAGTGGCTAGCGCTATGAATTTGTGTGTGCAGGAATATGGGTTTGAATTGGATCGTCTTCATGTAGTGCTTTTAATTATTAATGTTATATTTAATGTAGATATATGGGTTTAAAAACCAGCGGTGCATGTAATATAATGAGAAAGTGTGTAGCCTGGTGGTGTTGGTTTTAAAATCATTTTTTTTCTCTTTATCTTTTCTCTCTCTTCTTTCTAGTAGGACCCACGCAAATCCTTTAGTTTTTTTCTCTTCTTTCCACGTTTTCGTTTGTTGCAGTATGGCATTTACGTTGGATTGTTGCAGTAAGGCATGTAGTTGTGATTTTTATTTTCTAGATTTTCTTTAATTACTTATAATAAAAAATAAATAACGAACATATTGGGGTTGCTTTATTTTAGAATCTTAATTGGCAAATTTGATTATAGAATATTAGCAAAAAAGATTAGGATGAAAGAATTATAAATTAAAAGGTAGGGTTTTAAGGGAAGAGAGAATATTTTAGGGTTTTTAAGATAAAGGAAAAGAGGGGTTAAAAGACTAAGAGATAACCGTCGGAGTGAAGAAAGAGGCAGCGGGAGGAACGTTTAGTGAAGTGGTTGTTGTACAAGGTAGGGGAAGCTGTAACACTTCGCCCGGATATTACAGATTTTAAATAATAAAATAAAAATGTAATATTAATACTTCATTTATTATAAATCATTTTCCCAAAAACCATGGGAATTTAAAACTTTATTACACCGATAAAACCGACTCAAATCCATTTTTTATAAACACAATACAATATCAAAATCAGTCTCATTATAAAGCCAAGTTCTATAATTCTAATGATTACAAGAAATCCTTAAAACTCATAAAAATGATGAAACGCTGCCACAAAGTTTCCCAACTAGCCCACACTCTAGATCTACTCTCCACCAGAACCACCTGCAACTTCATCTGCACCCGTGTACCGCGTACACGATCATCGCCAAACACAAGCAAATAGGGTGAGCTAAAGGAATATAAACATATGCAACAATTTATATAACAAAACACACACATTAAAGGAACTCCATCCTTTGGTCTCATCACACATGGCCACCACCATGTAATCCATGTTCCACGTCTTTGGTTGATAATCTCAAGCTATCGTTGTTGTCCAATATACAAGCCACCACTTGTAGAATACATGCGGAAACACTCGCTATTTCGAGCCAAAACTCAAAGAATCATTGTATTACCCTCCATCCTGAGCCAGAACTCCAGGAATACTCCAGCATCTGACCGTTGAGATATCTCCCAAAGCCTCACAGACCATACACATCGAAAGCAAGCAAAACATAATGTCTTCTTCCTGAAAAAAAAATTGCCTAGCACTCTACACGAGTCGTCAGGCACAAAAGGCTTCCAGACCGCCTGGCGGGACAACCCTTATCGCCAAGCGCTACATGCTTCAGTTCTCTACTGGGTTTGTAGGTATCGCCTAGTGGTCAAACACCACTACCTAGCGCTACACCAGTACTTGCGTAGTACTAGTTTTTAAGCACCTAGAACAAAGTAAAATTAATCCATTCACATTTCATATATATATATATATATATATATATATATATATATTCCCCCTTTAAATCCAAGCTAGCATTCAATTCTAACTTATGAATAACGCATGCTCAAACAAATATAAGCAACAACACTCTAACAATTTAAGCACATGATCCTATGCACCAATGCAAATTAATATTGACACACATGCATTCACCAATAACAAATTCTCCACATGTGACTAACCCAAAGGAACATTCAAATTGATATAGACTTACCACATAACCCAATCATGCTTCATTAGAAGTTACTTAAAATTATCAAGAGCTTATTCATGTATTTTAAAGACTCCAAAATCAGCAATATTGGGTAACGTATATCTTTAGCTACTGACCTCCAAATAAATATCCACCGTTCAAAGTGAAGAATTACATGTTATGGACCACCTGTTAAAATTTCACCTAATTCGGATGGTTAATGAACCGGGAAATGCAGTGTTTTGAAAACTGCACCAACTAAAAAAATGGTGGCGCCTAGCGCCCAGAATCAAGAGCCTGCCGCTAGGCAGTTCCTACAGTTCTAGGAATCCAACAGCTCTTCCCTTGCGCCTGCGAACCTCAATTTTTCCCAGTTTCCCCTGGCATGCGAATTTCCATCAATTCTCACAAAATCCAACTTCTAATTATAATGATTCGTATCCTCAATGCATCCATTATCAATTTTCTGGATAAGTTCAAACCCCAATTACTCTCGTAACATTCAACCCCAAAGATTTCAACTCTAACTAAAGTTCATAGCAATTTTATCGACTTTCATCTCCAATCCCATGTAATTCCACTTACACGAACATCCACTAATCAATTAACGTTTAAAGAGGTTGTTTTCCTTAATCAACTTAACCCAGAACCCCAATTTCATCAAAATCGAGCAACGATGCTCGCGTCGCCTGGTGGGTTAGTCACTACTACCAGGCCCTTCATCAGAGAAACCCAGAACTGGGTGATAAGTAACACGTTGTCAGCCGGCTCCTAGCATACCGCCAAGCGGTTCCTTGCAGGAACCCAGGAAATGCTCAAAATTAGTATGAGTCACTTGACGACTTTGAATGCCCGCCAGGTGGTTTTTGGTAATTTCTAGAAACTTAGAATTTCAATTGCGACAACCATTATTCATACATATATATGCCATTCATAAAGCAATTAAATTTAAAACGCAAGACTAATGAGTTATAGCTCCCCTAACCTGGATTCCTTGCTCCAAAAGTGTGCAAAGTTTTGAGTCCTTGATCCTAATAGGCCTTAGATCTTGGTTCCTCCTTCAAGACACCTTCTCACCCTCACTTTTCTCTCCTTGCACGCACTCAAACACACTCTCTACAACCCTCACGTTTTGGTAGCTTCAGGAACCCTTTCTTCCTTCTCATAATGCCCTTAATTGGTTAATTACTAAGCCTTAATGGTGGTGTAATGACCTAAAACGAAAATTATCATTACATTGGGTTTAATTGTCATTCCATGGCCCTTATATGATGGTTTTCCAGCCCCCTTGGCTGCCAAGGCTTCCTTGCCCTTTCACTTTCATGCGAAAGGAAATTTTGGCAAAAAGAAAGTTTAATTTGGTTCCACCAAAGTTCGAACCCATAACCATGCCAATGTTAAACTCAATGAGCAACCATTCAACCAATTCACGTTTCATGATAATTCTTATAATTATATAATTATATTACCACTCAACTTGATCACACATAATTATTAAAAGTAATTATAAAATAAATAGCACATAAATGGCATACATAAGACTTGAACCCAAGTCCTCTCACAAAATAAAGTACTCTAAACCACTTGAGCTAGTACTTTTCCACATCATACATGATTGAATTAAATGTTGTAAAGGCTCCTACTAACCGCATTTATTAATTAATTATTTATTTAATTAATTAAATTTTACGGGTCTTACAGAAGCCAACCTTGTCTTTTAAATTTTCATAAATGGCTTGTTTTTTTGCATGAAAATTTGATGGTTTTGCCTTGTTTGGTTGTTGTTTTCTTTTGAACCCATACCTGTGGGGTAGTGTGTGTTCTTAACTGTTATGCTATTTTAATATCATGAAAAGATGGGTTCTAGTAGACATGTTTTAGGTGCAGGCTTTTCGTATTAGTTGGGTGTAGTTTTGGTTTTTGTCATGTGTGCAGGTCAACATGAGGTTTTGGGGTTCAGTGGCTTCCTATTTCATGAGTTTGAATGTCTTGTAGAAAGACATAGTGTACTTGGGGTGTTGGGGTTTACTTTGTTGTCACGTGAAGGGATGGGTATGTTTTCGCTTCTCATTTTTTTTTATCCATGAAGTCTCTGTTATTGCAAATGAAGAGGAAAAAGATCGGTTGTTCTTGCAAATTCACGCTGTAGGTGTTTTTTTTCCTTCTCATGCATGGGTTCTTTAATTATTTTTGTTTCTTCCCTTTCTACTATCTTTCATATGTAATGCATATATTTTGTGGATTATATTTCTTATTTTTCGGCATGCGTACCTTTCTTGAAAATATGTAGGTGAAGGTTTTGTTTTCTTTTTATTTTCTTCAAGTTCACTTTATCAATCACATTAAAGTTTTAGCATGGCATTTTTTATGGAACCCACGTATAAACTTACGTTTACTTCTTTGTGAGGTTTTTAGTTGTAGAATTTACGTAAATGCATGATGCTATTTTAGATGGTCATAACTTTTAGTTTCATTCATAGTTCATACCACATTTCTATTTCTTTCTCATCACATGTGCTTGGAATAAAACCAAGGGGCCCATATATGCATGCCTTTTGTTTCCATTCTTGATGTTTGTAGACTTTACGTAAAAGCTAAGTGCTTATATTAATGTTCTAATTATTGCAACTTTGATGTTTCAACCATGACTCATATTCACTTAATAATTTTCTTTACTTTCTTGGATATGTGGGACCCACTTGGGGATTTTATGAATTCATATTGCATGTTCAAAATCATGTATGACAACTTTTGGTTCTCTTTAAATTCTCATACTTTTGGTTTGATGCTTTTTATTTGATTTTATTAATTGTGTTATATTTCAATGTGTTGGTGACCATTGAAGAGATGAGAGTGTGGTTTGGCGTTACTTTTTGATTTATATAATATGATGGTTATTTTATTGAATGTGAGTTATATAGCCATAGTTGCAATGTCAATGTTATATCTTTTACTTGGTTATATGTAATATTCTAGTTGCATGGTTGTATAAGTAAAATGGTGGCTTCGTGCTTTAACTGTTTGTTGTTTTGTTGGGGTTGAAGACCACTCGTTGCGTTCATTGTATGAATGTATTATTTGATAAGTTGATGGGTTTATGTTATGGAACTTTATTTCCCATGCATGATGTGATAGAGTGTATTTTTTGGCAATCTCTAACTCTGATGTGTTGCATGTTGAGATTGTTTGCCTTGCTTAAAAGCTCTTGTTGAAATTGAGTGTTGTATGATGTTTTCCGTACCTAGGAACCTAATGGTGACTCTTTCACATGTGTGAAGCAGTGGAAAGGGGTCCTCTTCACCTGTGTGAAGCAGTGGTAGAGGATTTGTTTGAGTGTTGTACCATCTCGCCTGTGTGAAGCAGTAGGGAGGAGAACGATGTTTCACCTTATTTCGGCTCGTTACGAGTATAGTGCCCGATGTGCGATGCATCAACGTTTTTACTCATGATTCCTTGAGGAATAAGGGAGACAGTCTGGCTGCGATAGTGGGACACATCGAACCATCTATTCTAGGAAACTAGATGTTGTTCTGGGTGAGAGGCTGCGAAAAACCAAAGTTTGATTATGATCACTATGTTTGAAGATTTTAGATGAATGTGATGCTATGTTTGGTTTGGTATGATTGGTTGGATTTTGGGGTTTGTGTGTTCAAACCAAGGATTGATTGTGATCATAATGCTTAAGTGTTACTTGAATACGACGTGGAGTATTATTGGACATGTTTTATTTATAAGTTTCTTTTATGAATATCATTGTTTATGGTTAGCTTACCCCTATTTATTTGTTTGTGTGTCTTTTGTATATGCAATGATCGGATAACATGTGTGTTATACGGGAGCAGATGATATTGCAGATAATCTTGGCATGGAGTAGATTGACGAGAGGCTAGGGTGGACTCGAGAGTTTTTGTAATTTATTTAGTTGTGTTTTAAATCAGATACTAGAAATTATGTAATTTTCTTTTGGTCGCAAATGTTATTGGAAGGTTTTGACAAAGTGACGGTGTGAACTATGTAATTTTAAATTAAATTAAAAGTTTTTATTAGTACATTTTCAATGTTATTTCTATTTCCACTAAATGTGAAAGTTTTCTAACGTTCTGTGACATCCTAAAATTAGGGTTTTACATTTTGGTATTAGAGCCTGGTTTTTGAAAAAACTTTGGGATTGTGGGAAGTAAGCTCGTCTAGTTGATGTTGTGTTACTCTGAACAATGTTGTGATTTATACTTGATTGAGGGTTTTTTTTTGGATGGTTTCCTCTAGTTTGACTTGTTGTAAGTGTTTGGTGATATTTACACGGTATGTAAGGTATAATTGGTAATGTTAGTGTGATGCATGCTTGGGTGAGATGCTATGTTTAGTGAGTGCTATGTTAATGAAGCATGTTATACTTAATGTGTGTATATATGTGACGGGACAATATGAATTCTCTAATGAATGTAAAGCCATGATGGTTCTTTTACCTTTAAGTCTTTGGTGAGTTGGGTCAAAGGGATTTTGTTCCATTGTAGGACTTTGACTTAAGCTTAGTAACAGTGCTCTTGTCGAATTTTTGTGAGCAGACAAGGGTTGTTGCTTGTGGGTCTTAGGGAAAGCAGCGCTCTTACCGGGTTTTGGTGAGCAGGTAAAGGTTGTGCTCTTGCTGGGTTTTGGTAAGCAAGCAAGGGTGGATGCTTGTAAGTCTTAAGGAAAGTAGTGCTCTTACCGGATTTTGGTGAGCAGGTAATGGTTGTGGCTTGTTCCCTCCATGAGGCGTTGGTGCGCATGAAAGGTAGAGTGGTTGGTTATGAGAGAATGACATACTGTTAGAAATTACTTGGTGGTAATATGTTGTTGATTGCATGTTTTGGTTTTGGGAACATGTTTCTAGTTGTGATCTTTTATGAGTGATGCATATGTTGGGTTCATGCGAGGTGAGTTTTATGTGTGGGTAATATAATGTTGCATGATATCACAATATGGTTGTTTTTCTCTATGAGATTATTTGTGTTAAAGGTATGTAAAATATTTCATGTTGTTATATAATTATTTGGTGGTTGTTTTGTTTTGATAAAGTTTAATAATGGTATGGATTTTGAATAATTTTTTTTATTAAGAATTATACTTTTATTTAAAAATATTGTGAAAATGCATAAGGTACAAAGCTATGTGTGGAAAGAAAAGAAAGGTTGTATGTTAGATTATTTTTATTTTATGAATAATATTTTACTTACGTTAATTTATGGAGGATTTTTGTTTTCTTGGGTAAGAATATTTTTTTTAAGAAATGAGGTTTTATTTTATATTTGTAGTGAATGTTTATGTACAAATTGATTTGGTATGAGACTTTTTCATGTGAGTGTGCAAAATTTTAGGTATCTATATTTTTAGGTATACATGATGTTTTACTCACTGAGTAGACAATTTTTGAGGACGAAAATTTTTGAAGTTGGGGAGAATGTAAGACCCCATGAAAAAGTTAGAAAAAAAAGGGAAACACATAGAAAAATTGATGGCTTGTTGGAGATTGTAGATTTATTTAGATTAAGTATATTATTTAATTTTGATATATGATGAAATAATTAAATGATTGATTTAAATTAAGTGTTGTTTAATTATTTTGATTATTTACTTAATTATGGAATGTAAATTATATATGTATATAAACAATAGGTGTGCGTTATACGAGAATTTGTCTAGTTCAGTGGCTAGCGTTATGAATTTGTGTGTGCAGGTATACGGGTTTGAATTGGGTCATCTTCATGTAGTGGTTTTAATTATTAATGTTATATTTAATGTGGATATTGTAACATCCCTAAGGAATATTACTGATATTTAATAAATAAAATTCAAAATACAATAAGTGTCGCATTTAATATGAACTATTTCCCAAAACACGGAAATTTTAAAACTTTAATATATATAAAGTCATAAAAACCAGGAGTCCATAATTCATAAAACTGAAATAAAAGTCAATGGCTCATGCCAGGTTTACATAATATTCTCAAAGATAAAATAATAAACATATAACATATGTATCTACTAAGTATCCCATGCTAGCCCTCGCTCCGAGTCTAAGCATTTCCTGGCCCACCTGTCACATCATCTGCTCCCGGATAACAAGTTATCCGATCATCGCCACACACACAGAGAAAGGGTGAGCTATGCACAACATATATAAACAAAACATGGATATAAATATGTTTCCCAACCCAAAATAACATAACTAAATTCATAATTTCCAAATCATCCAACCATGACATCATAGTCCTTCGTGAGTCATATGCATGAACTAGGTCTTGGGACTTTCCTGTGCTCCCACGAAACTAACTCATTTGTGGTCCAACCCTATGAGCCTATCCCGCTCATAGTCCTGCCCTACAGACTCTCGTCTGTAGTAAAACATCCAAGTCTCACACTTGGACCCTGGCACGCATGCAATCATCATACTATGGACTCCTCGCCCAATAGTAGCCGACGGGAACATAACAGTTCCTTGCCCATCGTGCGCCCGACACATGCAATCACCATACTAAGGACTCCTCGCCCATTTGTAGCCGACGGGAACTCAACCAGTTCCATGCCCATCATGTGTCCAACCACCAAGCACATCCCAGACCCCTATTGGACTTAGTCCTTCAAGCCCAAACATCACACCACATGCATATACAACCTAAACTAGGTATAAACAACCAAAACACACTCACAAGCACATAGAAACATAGAAACTCGCATAAACTCGCTTAAGCTAGGGACCTCTCGCCCAAGCTAGACCCTCAGCCTCGCTCAAGCTAATCCACCTCGCCCGAGCGAGTTTAAATCAGCAACAACAGCAAGTTATCTCGCTTAGGCGAGATCGTCTCTCGCCCAAACACCCATTTCCATCTCGCCTGGGCTAAAATACAAGCAAAACACCACACATGACCACGACATCTCGCTTAGGCGAGGTCATCTCGCCTGGG
>Ga0214542_1009345_pt1 | contig 15315 bp, 6 predicted proteins | sample CNSS1metaG_FD_160096 | JGI IMG/M metagenome (GOLD analysis project Ga0214542, IMG submission 160096) | Root nodule microbial communities from cowpea collected in UCLA plant growth center, Los Angeles, California, USA - CNSS1 | ecosystem: Host-associated > Plants > Roots > Nodule | place: USA... | reverse complement strand
GTTTAATAAAAAAACCGTAGATATTTATAAGGGGTTTCGAAAACCCTCTCTACCTGTATCCTTTATCAGAGGTTATTAAAACCTCTAGTAAAAAACCTCTACTAAAATTAAGGTTTTTTGTAGTGACATGCAAATGCAATTTCTCTTTCCTTCTCATTCTTCTTTTACGTAAGTGCATGGTTTGTTTTGTTGCAATGCTTATATTTCTTTTACTTTACACCATAGTTTTTTCGTGGGACCCATGGGACTCTTTTTTTTTGGAAAATGATTTTTTGACTACTAAATTTTGACAACTTTCTCTTACAACCTTAGGTGTCATTTTCTAATTGGTTTCCATTTTTTCTTTCTCAATATTTTAAAACCACTTAAGAGATGACACTTCATATTGTAAGAGAAAGTTGTCAAAATTTAGTAGTTAAAATAACATTTTCCTTTTTCTTTTATTCATGTGTGCGGACCCGTATGGGTTCTATCTCTTTTCATATGGAATTTTGGTTCAACTTTTCATTTTCTCTTTCTTCTTTCTTTCCATTCTTTTTTACGAAAAAAAAAGGGATTTAACTTTGGTAGGCCACACACATATACAAATGCTTGTTCAAGCACGTAGAGGTGCATAGCTTTCTTTATACTTTTCTAAAAATTAGCATGTTGGATGGTGCATCACATGTAATAACAAATTCTCTTTCCTTGCTTGCATTATTTTTTTTTACGTAAATGCATGGGGTTTACATATTTCTTCTTTCATTCTTTAGAACTTTTGGTTCTCTTTAAATTCTCATATTGTTGGTCGGTGTTTTTCATTTGGTGTTACTAATTATTTCATGTGTTAATATGTTGGTGGGATATTATGAGATGGGTGGTCCTTCTTGGTTTTCATGGGTTGCATGGTTATGGAGTTAAAGTGTTTGTTTGAGGATAGTTACTTGTGTGTGATGTTATGCATGTATTTGAATGAATGTCACTCGTTGAATTCGTTCTTGAATGTGTTGGTTAGTAAGTTGATGGGTTGTTGATGGAACTTTATTTTCCCATGCGTGATGTGATGGTGAGTACTTTGTTGGCAATATATAAGTTCTCATGTGTTCCATGTTGGGAGTGTTTTGCCTTGTTGAGAACTCTTGGTGGAAAGGGGTCATCTTCGCCTGTGTGAAGCAGTGGTAGAGGATTGGTTCGAGTGTTGTACCCTCTCGCTTGTGTGAAGCAGTGGGGAGGGGATAGATGTTTCACCTTATTTCAGCTCGTTGCGAGTATAGTACCTGATGTGCGATGCATCGACGTTTTTACTCATAATTCCTTAAGGGATAACGGAGACAGTCTGGCTGCGTTAAGTGGGACACATCGAACCATCTGTTCTAGGAAACTAGATATTGTTGTGGGGTGAGAGGTCGTGGAAAACCAAAGTTTGATTATGATCACTATGTTTGAAGATTTTAGATGAATGTGATGCTATGTTTGGTTTGGTATGATTGTTTGGATGTTGGGGGTTGTGTGTTTCAAACCAAAAATTGATTATGATCATAATGCTAAAGTGTTATTTGAATGAGATTTTGAGTATTGTTTGTCATGTTTTATTTACGAAATTCTTTTATGAATATCATTGTTTATGGTTAGATTACCCCTATTTGTTTGTTTGTGTGTTTGTTGTATGTGCGATGATCGTATAACGTGTGTGTTATACGGGAGCAAATGATATTGCAGATAATCTTAGCATGGAGTAGATGGACGAGAGGTTGGGGTGGACTCGGGAGTTTTTATTATATATTTAGTTGTTTGAAATCAGATACTAAAAATTATGTAATTTTCTTTTAATCAAAAAAATTATTAGAAGTTTTTGACAAAGTGACAGTTTGAACTATGTAATTTAAATTAAATTAAAAGTTTTCATTAAGTACATTTTCGATGTTAATTCCTTTTCCGCTAAACGCAAAAATTTTCTAACGTTTCGTGACATCCCAAAATTTGGGGTGTTACAACAACGCTAAATATCTATTTTCTTGTAGCGTCTCCTTTCTTGATCCAATAACAATCTTCTTTGGCTATGGTAGATTTTGCAAGATACAATCTAGATCCAATTAGATCGAATAAAATAGATCAAATATATAATCTAGATCTTTTTTAACTAGATAATTTATATTTTTTTAATTCAATTTAAATTGGATTAAATCTAGATTGAATCCACTATATCAATTAGATTAAATTCAATTGGAACATCATAATAAAGTTGACTATTAAGTATACTATACATGGACTTGGGTCGACTAAGCTCGATTTGGGATTAGACCGATTCGACTTGGACCCAAGCTGACTCATGTCCATGTCCACTTGGATCTGGGTTGCCTCATCTCTACCTTGGCCAAAGCTAACAAGAGTCAACTTGGGCCCTGACCAACTTGACTCTCATGCCTGACTAGACTCGACTCAACTTGAGACAAGCCAACTCAACTTGACATGGGCTCGGGTCAACTCAACTCAATCAACTAAGCCCGACCATCAACCTAAGTCAACTCGGTTAAACCTTCAACCAAGATAGACACAACTTAACCTTCAACTCAGGCTAACTCAGCTCAACCATAGACTCAGGTTAACTTCTATAAACCTTCAACCTAGGCCACTTCGGCTTGGCCCTTCAACCAATGCTAACTCAAATTGACCTATGACCTAGACTAACACGTCTCAACAATCAATTCAAGTGGTTAGGTCTTGAAAATCGGCTTAGACCCACAAGTCTCGACTTAATTCACCATCGGTGTGTGTCAACATGGCTCGACCTCGAATCGAGGTAACTCAACTTGACCATCGACTCGGCGGACTTAGCTCGACCTTTTACCCAGAAAGACATGTCAATCAGCCCTAGTTGAAGGTTAAGACGAGTCAACTCAGACTAAAGGTCGGGCCTAATTGCTCTATGTCGAACCTTCTATAGTCCACTCAGACCAAAAGTTTATACTAGTCCCAAATCGAAGGTCAATCTAACTCAACTCGAGCTCTAAGATGTAATTTATTTTGCCTTAAAATAGAAATTAAATTGCTTTATTCCAACAAAAAATTGAAATCTAAGATATTTTAATTATTTCATCCAAATAAACTATTTAGAAAATAGAGAGAATTCAATTGTTAGTAATTCAAATTCTATGTATTACAATTACTTGGAATTTTTGAAGTCCATCATCCATACATAAGGTTAGTGCTTTCCTTTCTTCTTCTTTCTTCCTTCCTTTGCGACTCTACTTTTCTCCAATTTTGGTTATAGCAAGCTTCAAAACGTTTAGCTCTACAGTGCTTCTAGTAAACAAGATGTATCATCTTCTCTACCATGTCTAAGAATAGGATCGTGTCTAACCCAAAAAATAATGTTTGACATTGTGTCATGCATTCCTCCAATGTGCGTGTCTATGTTAGCAAAGCATCAGAAGCAAGAAAACGCAGCTTCAAACCGTCACTAGGGCAAAAAACCCATTTAACTTCACTTGGTATGCCTTAAATTTAAGAAAAATTAAGCATATCAAAATACAGTATCACTTTTGAAATTATTGAGGACCTTTAGGCTTCTATTCTACTAAAATTTGAAGCATATACAAGTTTAGGCTTCGATTGTCTAAGAAATGGTGCTTAAAAGTTCCCATTCATTTCAAAAATGTCATTGGTATTTTTTTATTTAGTTTTTAGACATAGGTTTAGGCTTCAGTTATTTTTATAACCAAAGCATAAAGGTGTTTAGGCTATGATTTTCTAAAATTTTACTCTCACGTTAAGCATTTCATCCTTGCATTAGTTATTTTCCTCCTTCCTCTTCCATGCGACCACCATTAAACCATCCACACCAATGCAGAAGTTGTTTAATTCTTCTTTTTTCCATCAACACCACTATATACCAACATCGCTACGACCACCTACACTCTCTTACACCCTGATTTTCCCTTGGTCTTGAGCACCTACACCCACTGTCATTGAACACGAGTCACTGTTGCTACTTAACATTGAAAATAGGTGATTTGGTTTTCATTCTTCCCTATTGGATTTTTTTTATATGTACTTGAATTGTCGAAGTGGATAGTTTAAGAAGATTACTCATTTTTTCATAGTTTATTAATATATATATATATATATATATATATACATATATATATATATATATATATATATATATATATATATATATATATATATATATATATATATATATATATATATATATATATATAGTGATGAGAATCTGAAAACTGTATTCAGATGCATATTTGATTGTGGTTGATAATCATTTTCATTTTCTGAAGACCAATGCGAAATGCTGGCAAACTTTCGTGAAATTTAATATGGTTTTTAAAATTGATATGTACCAACAAAATCAAATAAAAAAGGAATGTTCTTGAATGAGATAGGGTCACACCTTGAATACCAAAGTGAGGTGATCATTCATTTAAAGATTACTGAAATTATTCACACAATTTCAATATATATACGTATAGATCGAGATTGAATTAATTAACCACGCATCAATGCTAAGTATGAGAGAGAAGTAGAAGAATTGATATAATTTGTGCAACGTAATAAGGGTAGAGTGATGATGAAGTGATGTTTAAATGTCCTTATGTCAACTGTTTGAATGGGAGAAATTTGAATGCATCAGAAATTAGGAAACACCTTATCTGTGATGGTTTTCTTTGAAGTTATACAACATGGACAAAACACGGCGAAATAATAGACTTCCCAACAGTGTCCCAATATGAATATATTGTTGATTCCACCATGGAAGATCGATTGGAAGAAGACTGACTATAGCAAATGATTCGTGAGGCGTAGAAGCTTTTTCCCAAGCGCATGTCTATAAGACAACATCTACTGATGCAGAGATTCTGTTGTATGTCAATTCAACTAAGTTCACATGATTGTCAACATTGTGAAGGCTCATGAATTTGAAGGCAACCAATGGGAGGACCGATAAGAATTTCATAAAGTTAATGGTGTTATTGAATGAAATGTTTCCAGATTGAAATACATTATCTACCTGTAATTATGAGACCAAGAAAATTATTTGTCCACTGGATATGGAGTATAAAAGGATACATGTATGTCCTAATAATTGCATATTATACAAAAAATAATTTGAAAGTTTGAAAAAATGTCTGAAGTGTGGGTTATCACAGTACAAATAGAAAAACAACAGTGAAAATAGTGGTAAGATAGAAAGGGATGGTCCTGCTTTGAAAGTAGTTTGCTACCTTCTTATCATACAAAGACTTAAGCATTTGTTTGCGAACCCAAAATATGTTAAAAGCCTTAAGTGGCACGCAGATGAGAGAAGATGTGACAGACTGCTTCATCATCCAATTGATTCAATGTAATGGAAAAAAAGTAATCATGAATTTCCCTAGTTCGATCGAAAATGTAAAAATCTTCGGTTTGTTTTGACTACAGATGGAATGAATTCATTTAGTAATTTAAGAACCAATCATAGTTGTTGCCTTGTTATATTATCCGTTCACCTTGTAACATAAACTATGTATTTCGAGAAAGTATATGATGTTGTCTATGATGATATCTAGTCCAAGGCAACCTAGAAATGAGATAGATGCTTATCTCAGTCCACTAGTTGAACCTCAAGTTGATGTGGGTTGATGGGATTGAAATTTTTTGTGGTTTTTCTTTTGAAACTCTCATGATGCATGCAATGTTCTTTTGCACCATTAAGTACTTCCTCACTTACGGTAACTGGTCGGGGTATAATGTCAAGGGTCATAAAGCTTGTCCTATATTTGAAGTAAACATTGCAGCTCATCAATTGAAACCTAGAAGGAAGATAATGTATATGCACCTTTTACAATTTAATCATCCGTATTGATGGTTAAAAAAAGCATTCAATGGACATCATGTAGTTTGGGAAATGTCCAAGAAGTCATATGTAACGAGCCTTTGAAATAAAGAAATCAATATTCTTTATCTTTAATATTGGTCCAAGTTAGAGGTTAGACATTGCATAGATGTATGCATGTAGAGAAGAATGTGTATGATAACATGATTATTGCACTACATAACATTTAGGGAAAGACAAAAGATAGAGTAAATGCTCGTTTGAATTTTCATGTATGAACATATGAAAAGACTTGGCACCAAAGGAGGTTGGTAAGCGTACTTATTTTCCTCCCACATGTTACACTATGTCCAAACAAGAGAAGATAAGTTTTTTTCCTTTCTCTAAAGAGTGTCAAGGTACCACAAGGATACCCTTCAAATATTAAGAGTTTGGTGAAGTTTCACGATTGCCACACCTTAATGCAACAAATGTTACTAGTGGCTATTCGTGGAATTTTACCCAAGATTGTTAACATCTTGTGTCAGTTGAAGATGTTTTTCCCTCCATCCTTTTTTGACGTCATGATATATTTACTAGTCCATTTGGTAAGAGGAATCAAGTTCTATGGACTAGTATACGTAACATGAATGTATCCTATTGAACGTTATCTGGAGATTATGAAAGCATGCATGAAAAATCAATATCGTCTAGAAGCTTCAATGATTAAATGGTATATTGCTAAAGAAAGTATTAAGTTTTGTTCAGATTGCATGACAAAAGCAAATCTGATAGGAGTTCCTCCCAAATCATGGTTGAAGAGGTGTTTTATAAGTAAGTGCATATGAGGTGTAAATGTGGTAACCAAAGATCATGAAGAACTGTTGCAAGAAAACCTATATGTACTAAACAATACAGATAAGGTGATCCCTTACTTGTCTGCGCATAAAGCCAATGTGAAATAAAACAATCTGATGCAATTAGAGAAATGACAATTGATGGAGCATAATAGAACATTTATGCCTTGATTTAAAATTGAGGTTTTGAAAGATTCAAATTTTTCTTAAACATTGTTGAGAATATTACTTAATATCTTTTTTTTATTTAAATTAGTTTTTAGAAGATATTTCAGTTAGTTTTAGAGATAGGTGTCAGTTTTAGAAATTTGTTATTATTTTAGATTAGGAGTGAGATATTCTAAATATTTTATACTTGATATTTGGCTATAAAATAGATGAGATTTAATGTTGTATGTTGTGCAGGTTACATAATTAATAATTGCACATTATATACGAAGTCTTTGGATGATAAAAGCACAACACAAAAATAGTGGAGTCAATCTTGTAGCTGTGTTGCTACAATTTTCCACATCCAAAGATCAAAATCCTATATTTGGATCAATGACGTATTGTGGCATAATAAAAGAGACGTCAGAGGTTCATTATATTATGTTTATTGCTTCAGTATTCAAATGTAAGTGAATTGACAATAAGAGTGGTGTCAAAATGGATGAATCAGGTATGACTCTAATTTATTTTCGGAAGGTGTTTTATCGAGACGAGCCCTTTATAATGGCAGAACAAGCATCTCAGAATTTTTATGTAAAAGATCATGTGTCTAATCAATTGTATGTTGTTCTTCAAGGAAAAAAGAAAATTGACGTTAATAAAGAGAATTTGGTAATCTTCATATTACTGACACCCATCCATTTAAAACAATGATAAAGTTTGATGAAGACCTTCTAGTTGAAGATGTACAAGCAATTAGAAAAGATCACAATGTGAGAATATACACATGACCAGTACATAACTTTTGTATATGTTTTATTATGTATTTTCTTAAATAATATGTTATACGTTATTTTCTATGTTTGTTATTGATCTTTTGAACTTTTTTCTTTTAACATATATAAGGTTGACCATCAGAATTCATCAAGGGATGAAGGACCCATTAGGAGACCCACCAGAGGAGCCACTAGATTAAGACAACTCTTAATGAGACGAGCTAGTTGTGAAAGACACATGTTGTTATTGACGTCATCACTTGTGTAGCTTCATGTCCATATGTAGGCATTTTTAGAAGCTATATTGGAGTGTTAGCACGTGACAAAATATTCATCCTTACTCCATCTTTTGATCATAAAAAATTGTAATTTGTCTCTAAATTGGTGTTTAAAATTTAGCTACCAAAGGAAATTGGTTACTAAACATTAGTTACAAAGATTTTTTTTTTTTTTACAAAAAGCATTGGTTTCTAAATTAGTCTTTAATTAATTAGTGACCAATTATAATATTTTATTCATAATAGTTACTACTTTAGTATTAAATAATTTTTATTTTGTAAATTGGTATATAAATTGGTTACTATATGACTAACAACTTTTGGTCACTAAAATTTATTATTAATGAGACATTTCATTGTAGTGATAGAAATCCAACCCAAAACCCATCACCCTTTATAGATGTTATCTGGAGTCTATGATATCGGTTATAAATCGTATTCACAACATACACAATAGAAAAGTTGGACCTATTTTGGTTAAAACATGCATACTAGATATCAATGAGACAAAATAGATAAGGAAAAATACCTTATTGGCAAGTAAGATTCCAAGAAAGTTTTCCCTTCAAATGTATCAAGGCCTTACATGTGTATTCACACCGAGACCAAGTTTTGTCATGTCAACACTTGACCCGTGGAAAATTCTAATAATATGTGTTCAAAAGATGACCTAATAAAAGCAACCTTTTTAAGAGAGAGATTTTGGAAATTGACCTTTCTTAAAGAGAGCCTACATGCACCAGTGCAGTAAGGGCTTTTGGCCCCAGTTGTTTTTTATATTCTGCTCCGGTTCCAGAACCGAGGCATATTGGGGTGAGGCCAAAAGGAGTGGCTTTTGGCCTCGGGTGTGGACCGAAGCCGTAAAGCGTTTTCCTGCCTCAGGTCACACCTAAACTGAGGCCTATTCTACGCAGCGCTGGAGCGCGTTCTTGTTGGAGAAGCTGGAGTCCGAGAAACGAGGTCAAGCAGCCGCCGCGCTCGTGCGTATAGGTGAGCATGGTGGATGCGAAGAGGGCGTAGAAGGAGACCCTCAAACCTTTCTACTGAAATGAGATTGCAGCAGATTCATGGCACCCAACTTATCCAAGTTCAACAAAACCCTTAACACAACTTTCGTAGATCTGCGAACACAGCTCACCAACCAAACCAACCACTTTGCCACGGCACAAGCAACCACCGGAACAGATCCTGTATATGCTATGTTTCAGTGCAGAAACTACATCTCAGAACTTTCGCAGATTTGCAAGCACAGCTCACCAACCAAACCAACCACTTTGCCACGGCGCAAGCAACCACTGGAACAGATTTGCGCCACCTGCTTCGCCGTTTCCATCACCAAAATTCGCAACTGCTCCCCTAGTTTCAGCCCCTTCTCCAATAGCGTGGAGGTGCAGCGTGGAAGAGTTGGAGTTGTAGAGAGAGAGAAGAGAGAAATGGAGTTTCAGAGAGAAATTGAGAGTGGCGGGGAAGAAGAAAAAGAAAAAGGTTCGCGTTTTAACCCTAAATAAAATAGGGCCTCGGTTTAATTAATAACCGAAGCATATCATTGGTTTTGGCACCGGTCCTCTGTTACCCGAGGCCAAATGTGTAAGTTTTTGGCTTCGGGTCTCCGCAACCAAGACATATGTTAGCTTTTGGCACCGGTTTTTTATCAACCGAAGCATTAAACTGTTTTTTGCTTCGGGTGTTTTGCGAACCGAGACATAAAAGTTGGATAGAATTGCAAAAATGTCACCGCGCCATTATATGCTTCGGGTTTTTGATAACCGTACATATAAGACGAGTTAAAAACAATATTGATGCCTCTATACTTTTTTCTAAAGATATTAAGTACATGCTCTAAAAACTTCTTTTTTTCTATCTTATAGGAATTGTACACCTCATGTTGTTATATTCTAAAAAATCTCTCTCTTAAGTCAAGTCTGTTACTTTTATTTATTATTTTTTAATAACAAACTAGATTTTCTTGTAAATAATACTTTAAAAAAATTATTTAGTTACTACCTTAATTGATTAAGTCTCACACAATCAACTACAAATTCTCAAAATTATATTAATTATATTTTTTGTGCTAGCAAAAAATATAATAATATTTCACTTAAAGAAAATATATCAATAAAATTAAATTATTTAATTTAATCAATAATATTTTCTTGTCCAACAAGGATCAAAACACTCTTTAGTATGTGACCAACCCGTAGGTTCATTACGAAACCAATAATAAATTAACTCATTAATTTATTAATCAAAGTTGGCGTCTAGCAGCATTCCTTAATGGCCAGATAGTATGAAGTATTTTTTTCTTTAGAACTATTAGAAGATTAAGATAATATTTCCTTCCATCTTTACAACTCTATGTTAACTCTAGAATATGGTATAACTACAAAATTCTAATAAGCTAACACATGATGAATTTTAAGAAACTTCTTTCTTATTTCATTCACAATCCCCTAGCCAAGGTCTTTATTTATATAGAGCCCAAAGTCATTACCAAAAGTTGATGGATTATTTCTTGATTAATCATTAATCTCACAAGAACTTAATCATACTCAATAACCAAGGACGCATCTTAGAAGGGGCAAGAGGGGGCCATGGCCCCCTAATTTTTTTTTAAATTTTTAATTATATTTATATATATTAAATATTTTCAATTTTATTTTGAAATTTTTTAAATTATATGTAGTGTATATTGAGAATTGATCAAAATTAAATTAAGTATCTCTTTATGTCTTTTATTAGCACAATATTTAATGTTAATATTTATTAAGATATTTTTTATTTTCTTTTCATTATCTTTTGAATTTCTCACGAATTGTATTCATCTCCTATTCTCACATGTTTTCTTTTTGTTTCTAAAAAAAAGATGGAAGTTAGACACAAACCAATTTTTTTTCTCTCATTTCCTATTTGTTCTCTTTCATTCTTGACAAAAAAATAACTCTCTTTTCACTAATATATATATATATATATATATATATATATATATATATATATATTAATAATTACGTCTCAAATTTTTATTATATAAATGATAAATTATTTTTTTGTCTTAAACTTAAGAAAAATAGGTATATTAATAAAGAGATGGTTAGTTTAAAATTTCACTCCAACATTTCATTGTTGATGCTCCTAACCATTGAAATTTGAAGAATTTATCAACCATTATTGAATTATGTGAATCTTTTACAAGAACAAATAAATTAAAGATATTTTACTTGATTAATCGTCTAATTCATCTTATTTTAACTATTCATGTATCATTTTCTAAAATGAAAATTATCAGAACAAGATAGCGAAATAAAATGAAAGATGAATTTTTTGTCGACAGTATGGTTATTTAGATTGATAAAGGAATAACTGGAAATTTTAGTTCTGATTAAATTATTAATGAGTTCAAAATCTTTTAGTACATATTATTTTAGCTTCCTAAAATATTGGTCAAGACCCGCCACTACCAATAACCATTCAACTAACATCACAAAGCGTTAGACCGATATCAATGTATAATAAATAACTTGTTAATTTCTATGATAATCTCAAGTCTAAGGAAATTATATATTTCTTCAAAAGAATTTTCCATTGACAATTCAAAGGTAATATTAACCGTTAAGAAATTCTCCTTTGAGTTAGTTCAATGGTCATATCCCTATATGTACCATTTATATGTGTAATTTAAAAAAGGAGATATTTTAATCTTTATCCGATAAAGACCATTCATTAAATACATATTGATCTATCCAGATTAATGATGTCTTATCTTCAATAATCATATGATCTAGAACAATTTAAATTAAAACTATATAAGACTTACTTCTCATTATTATAATCCCTATTATAATAGCAAGTCTTTAATTTTAATCAAGAATTTTATCCTATGAATTCAATAAATATGATAATGAAATAAATAATAATAAATACAATTTTATTATTACAAACATGACGATATGTGCATACCTCAAATTAGGGATGGCAATATGGGCCTGGCCCATTAGGCCGACCCATGAAAAAAAGTGGAGCGGGTCAGGGTAGTGAACCCGCAATAGCCCAGCCCGCATAAGCCCACAGCCCACGCGGGCTGGTCTGCAGCCTATGTGGATCGGCCCGTAAGCCCTCATAAAAAAAAACTTGCAGTTGTGTATATTAATTACTTTTTTTTATGAACTTTTGCATTAACGTTCCAAATTCTTGTATAACTGGAAGAAACAAGTATTATGTATTTTTTAATGTGCTAAAATTTAAAGAATACATTGTGTATGTCATAGTATGAATATGAATATGATGAAAATGTTGAATTAGCAATTTATCATTTAACTCCCCAAAGTCTTTACTTAATTTTGTGAACTTCTTAAAGTTTTCCCATTTTTAAACATTGAAAGTTTTATCATAAGAATTAAAAAAAAATGGGTCAGTCCACAAGTCTGCAAGCCAAGTAATGTATGGAACGGATGAATGATTGTAATCCACATAAATTGTACACTTGCGATGTGATGGCGGGCGTCCGCATTGTCATGCCTACCTCAAATCCAACATTCATAACATATAATTGCTTCTACTTTGATGACTTCGATGCTATCAATCTCTCATCAGAGTTGGCTTTCTGAAAATATATCACTTTTAGAATGAGAGATTAAATTTATTTGCATTTATTTATTAATGATTTGGGTAAATTGAAATGTTTTTGAAAATTTCTGTCGGCAGCATTATATGATTTGTTTAGCACTATTAATTTTCAAAACTATATTCTTTTCGTCTTTTAAAGAGTTTACCAAGTGTTGTTGCTGGAAGAGATGGGGAACGTTGAATACATTTTATAACTTACGTTGAGAGAAACAGGAAATTGGTACTACGAAGAGTGTTATATATGTTATGAGGTCCCACACTTTGGGTCTCGTACTTTAATTGTCTAAGTTGAATTTTACTTTTGAATTAGGTAATTAAACATTATCAAGACTTCCGATTAAGAAAATCTTAGATTAGAAATCAAATAAATTAAAAATAAATATTCACTATAATAACTCAGACACCAATCTAAAAAATTAAAAATTATTGATTACTAATATAGTTATTATTATAAATAAAATATTATAATTGGTTACTAACTAATTAAAGACTAATTTACAAACTAATTCATTTTGGTAGTCAAAACTTAAGTAGCTAATTTTTAGCGAACAATCTTTTTTGATCGCTAAAACCATTGTAGCTAATTTTAAAGACCAATTTAATTATTAATTACAATTTTTTTATTTATAATAGTGACTATTATAGTAACAATAATTTTTAGTTTTGTAAATTGATATCTAAATTGGTCATTGTAATTATTAATAATTATTGGTAACTCTTTAAAAAAAATTCTTGTAGTGCCCTGTGTTCTTTCTTCAATCTAATTATCGGGTAAGTTACTTGTTACAGGTGGTATCAATGGTATCAATCAGTGGCAGAACTTGGAAAAAAATCTAGAAGGTGCCAAATTAAATTTGTATATATAAATTATTTTTTTAATTTAAAAAAAAATCTCCATTTTATTTATTTAAACCATTTTTACATCGTGATTCACACTTTTCAATTACTAATTCATTGAATTTATGTAACATGGATATTTTAATATCTATTCCAATTCAAGATTATTCAACTAATTCATTACGTGCAACGGTATTCGTAATGCAGCCTAAAATACATTCATTAAATTTTACAAATTTTATCATATGCAGCGACGAAAAAACACAATCCCTGGATTTTATAATTTGGAATTTGGAGAAAATATAATTAGAGTTGATGCCAATTTCATAAATGAATCCCTAAAATTATAATTAAGGTTCATACTAATTTGGGAGAAATATCGTAATGGGAGAATCATAAATTTAACGTACATAATGAATCATACTAGAATATTATGAGAATGCATTCTCCGATCTATGATTTCTAATCATTCTGATTTCCAATCTCTCTTTCCCAATATGTCTCTTTGTTTTTCTTTTTATTCTCATACTCTCTTGATTGCTAGTTAGGAAAGAATTCAAAGACAAAATCATAATCTCTTTATTAACCAATGTCCATCAAATTAACTTTTATTTTATCTTTATTTTATTTTTTAAATAATAAAAATAATATATATATATATATATATATAACTTAATATAATAATATATAAATATAATTTTAAAATATATATAAAAATAAAATTAAAAAACTGTGGGGGAGCCCTGGCTCCCCTCTGTCATATGCAAGGTTCGCTTTTAGTATCAATTGTTCTGTAGCGGAAGTTAAGTAGGTCAAATCACAATAAAATCATGGTGTTTGGGTTAATACACTCTTAAATAAAAAGAATTGTATCTTGACTAATGACTATAGTTTTTGATCTAGAAGTAAACATTTAATCCAATACTCACTTATATAAAAGATAAAATAGCCATTTTGAAATTTTAAGGGAGTGCAAGAAGAAACTGTGGATGGAGGAAGTATGTGCTTAGTTTTTTTAGTATATTGTTTTCTAAAGAATAATATCTATGAATTTATATTGTTCAAAGTTCATGCATATTAGTATAAAGAAAATTTCAATTGCGTCATAACTTTTGATAAAGTATCTCAATTAGGTCATTTAAAAAAGAAACAAAAATATTAATGGCAATCTATGTTTTCTTTTTATTTTTATTTTTTGCAAAAATATTTGTTGTCACATGTCAGGTCTATGTTGTGACACAAGTCACTATTTATGTCATGTGTTAGTGGCAGTGTCAAGTGTAGAATGTCAAAAAAAAATTGTATCTGTGGGTATCTACGGATAAAACCCGCAACGGTATGAAATGGATATTGTAAATGAATACCCACGGGTAATGGGTACGTGTATTTTTTATACCCGCATGTTAACGGGGCGGGTACGGGTATCATAGTTAGGGATGGCAACGGGGCAGGGCGGGGACGGGTTTCACTATCCCATACCCATCCTCGTAAAAAAAGTTCATCCCCATCCCCATACCCAAACTCAACGGGTATCAAACTTTTATCCCATCCCCATCCCCACCGGGTAACGGGTATAATCTTGTACCCATACCCGTACCCGTTTTCTTACTACTTTAATATTAATTTTAATTAATTTTTATAAAATAATAAAAAATTACGGTAAAAGAAACATAATATTATCAAATATTCAATATTAGGAGTATGGTTATTTTTTCGATATCAAATACTTTGAAATAAATTATAATTGTTTACATTTTATATTAGAATACCAAATAAAATTTAATGAAAACCAAAACATTTATTAAATTTGCAAACATTAATGAAACCTAGTTGATAAATTTTAAAAATATTTTTAAAAAAATATAAAAGAAAAAAAATTCTTAAAAAAATATTTAAATTAAAATATATTTTAAATGTTTGTTTACTTCAGTTTTTTAAATTATAATGAATTTATTTTTTATACACTAATAAAAGTTATAATACATCACTTGATTAAAATAACGCAAAGA
>Ga0214542_1009344_pt1 | contig 15322 bp, 11 predicted proteins | sample CNSS1metaG_FD_160096 | JGI IMG/M metagenome (GOLD analysis project Ga0214542, IMG submission 160096) | Root nodule microbial communities from cowpea collected in UCLA plant growth center, Los Angeles, California, USA - CNSS1 | ecosystem: Host-associated > Plants > Roots > Nodule | place: USA... | reverse complement strand
GTAGTTCGTGGTGTTCGCACGAACATTTCATAAAATAATAATATTTTTTTTTTTTGTCTTTACGCGGAAGAAGAAAAGAGTTATTTTTAATTTACCATAAAAATAAAAATTTGCATTTTTTTTTTCCTTCTATTGAGTTAGATAAAGTAAAAAATGACACCCATGTAAATTCTCTATAAAAACTTTTACAACATATTTCTTTCTATATGTTATTTTTATTACTATGATATATAATAAATATGAATTAAATATATTTTTAATCTTTGAATTTATATATAAAATTATTTTTTTTCTTTTTATTTATTACACTCTAAATTTTAATAATAAATAAATACAATTCTTTTATCATAATAATGTTAATTTTTTGATTTATTAAATAATGTTCAAAACTAAAATTTAAGATAAATTATATTAAAATAGTAAAAAAAAACTCAAAAATTTTAAATCGTATTTGAAATGTTAAAAAAATTTAATGCAATTGAATTAAAAAAATTATATTAATTCATCTTTAAATCACACTTATCTTATTAAATAAAGTTATTTATTTGAATAATTACCACAATTATATATACTAAGCTAGTAACTAAATCGAAAGAGTTGATTCCTAATTGATGAAAGTAATTAATAAGTGAAATTACATTAATTTGAAGTAATAAGAAAATGTCTGAAGGACAATGAATGTATAAGCCTTTAAATTTCTTTTCACGATGATTTGGAGTTGCTAACGTTATACACAATTTTTGTTCACACCTCACTCACTCCTTTGCAAGTCTCAATCTCACTTTTCACTTCATCGTTTTGTGATTCTCATTCTCTCTCTGTGTAATGGCGGCACGCTTTCAATCTGCGACTGTAAGTTTTTTTTTTTTTTTTTTTTTTTTTTTTTTCTTTCTATTCTCTCTCTCTCTGTCTATCTATCTATAAACACTGAGGAATTTGTAATGATACTATTGGGCTCTTGTTTTTGAGGCCACTGTTCTTGCTTCTGCTGCATTAGCAATTTGGGACCATTTTGTTTTTCTGTACCTTCCCCAACAAAAGTTCAAAAACCTTTTTTTTTTCTCTTTCTAGGAAGCCATTGTTATTTTATAGTCTTGCTTGTGCTAGATCTGAAGCTGTGAGGCCAAACTCTCTTCTTTCATTTCCTTCCTATGCCTAAATTGCAAGTTGGTATTAGTTTATGCTCTGCTCGATTCGGTTGCTCTCAACAGTTTTCACGAATTGAAAACACTTGCAAGTTTTATTATTCTTTTTTTTTTTTCAGTTTTCAATCTGTATTTGCTGTTGTGATTTGGTGCTCATTCTGCAAAGTTCCTCACTTCTAATTCTGCATCTTATGTTCGTGGCCAAGAGGATATTTGCACTGAAAATTATGATTTATTTTTTTTTTCGCTTTTTACATCTGGGAAGTGTTCGCAAGATCTTCTAAAACATGGAAGGGGGGCAAAATTATCATGTCTTAGATAAGTTTGTTGGATTTTTCCTTTTGCTATAATTTGACAACATGGTTTGAATTTTAGAGGGGTTAGCTTGGTTGACTACTAAGACTGATAGGTGAAGAATAATTGTATGCTAAATTTGTTCTGCAATCAACATGCACTAAAAAACAGTGCATTATGAAAAGCTGAAGGTATCTTTATTTGAATTTTCTGTACCATCTCGTAAGAAGGAAACTTCTGCTTTTTAATTTATGCAATAAAGGTAGGTGATAAATTATGAGCAAAGAAATTGGTTGTCTTCACACTGCGAAGGAATGGCTAGACCTTGTTCTTGTTCATTAAATATGTGAACACAAACCGATGATGCCGGTGCTTAAGGCCATTTAATGTGAATTTTCATGTACAGATAGAAGCTAGTAGTTATAATTTAGCATCTTTTATGAGTTTGACGTTATTTGTTTCCTTCATAATGTAATGTATCTCCAAACACACTGTAAATGTTTGGTGGATTCAGGTACCATGCTGTTGTTCCCAATAGGGAAAGATGAAATTGAAGTCTAAGAAAGGATGGAAGTCCGTTGTGCCGCTTCATTTGAAAGGAAAATCATCAACCCGTTTTTCTTTATTTCGCAAAGTGAATTCAGGTGGCTATGGACCAGGCAAAACACCAGTTTATCTCAATGTCTATGACTTGACTCCCATGAATGGTTATGTGTATTGGGCTGGTCTTGGTATCTATCACTCTGGTGTAGAAGGTACAGTTTAAAGCTTTGATTCTCTGTCTCTTAATCCCAGCACATTATGACTTTAGTGATATGTCTTTGAGTGATATATATAGGTGGAAATCCAAATGTGAGTCTAAGTCTCACATTTAGTAAAAATGAGAAAGTTGAGTACCATATAAGGATGAAAGTCTATAAACTTATAGTCTTAGGATTTTGGGTTAAGAGTGGTGTCAATCCCTTGAGTTGGATTCTTGTCTCATTGGTGTTGTATCTCATTGATAGATTTGCGTGCATTTTACAGTTCACGGTGTAGAATATGCATTTGGAGCTCATGACTATCCAACAAGTGGTGTTTTTGAGGTTGAACCTCGACAATGCCCTGGCTTCAAATTCAGGAAGTCAATACTGATAGGAACCACAGCTTTGGATTGTACTCAGGTGAGGGAGTTCATGGAACGCCAGTCAGCAAACTACAATGGCGACACATATCACTTAATTGTTAAGAACTGCAACCACTTCTGCAAAGACATCTGTTACAAGCTGACGGGGAAATCCATTCCAACATGGGTAAATCGATTGGCCAGGCTAGGTATTTTCTGCTCTACTTGTTTCATTCAGATGCTACTTCACTTTTGGTGTGTTATGTGATTCTGTGTTGTTTGTTGTTGATTGGTTGTGACAGGTTCAATTTGCAATTGCATACTTCCTGAAGCACTGAGGATTTCTGGTGTGGGGCATGATCCTAATTATGAGGCTGAAGACAGTGAAAAGAGAAGGCTTCGAAGTGCCTTCAACTGCTTGTCCTCGATCTCCATGCGTCAGAAGCACCTCTCCACTTCTTCACTGTTTCTACAGTCACCATTAAGAGGCTGCTTGTCATCGTCATGGCCATCGTGGGAATTGAGAAAATCCATTAACCGTTCCTTGAAAGAACGATAACTCAAACCTTGAGAAACTAGGAAATCAATGATTGTACCAATCTTGTTTATGCTAGTCTTCTGTAAGTAGTATCTCTGTTTCGTCACTTATAACTTCATTTTCTTTTCTTGTCTTTTCCCATAAACCTCTCCTGTTTTTTATTAATTCTGGTGCTACATCTGCCATTCATATATATGTTCATTCCCTTTTCAACATGCCGCGGAAACTTATAATTTTATTTATTTATTTATTTATGACTGCTGTAAGTGAACGAATTGACTAAAGATAAGGTGTCCGTGATTTAATTATAGTAAAAAAGTTATATTTTTACAGATTGATTTGTCGTGATTTTACAATTTTTAGTAAACGCAATGCGTCATGCACTTTTTCGAAACGAGATACTCACCCTATATATGGAATAAAAGGGAACATTTGAACAACGAAATTCAACATTTTACATATTTACAACGAAATTTAAATGTATGAAAAAATCAATGTAAATATTTTACATATTTACGATCTTCTCTGCACCCCTAATTCCTCTACTGAGCTTAAACTATCTTTTCCTTTCTTAACACAATACAACCATAACACCGAATACAGTGACCATGAAGCCATGTTAGCATTGGGAAAACAAACCTGTAGGAACATAAAACAAGTAATTAAGATCCAAGTTGCATGGCCTTTCTAAAAGAGTATCGCTCACGTGTTTACTAAATTTTAATACAATTAAGTGATCTAACAGGATGATTCTCAAGAAAAATAACTTGGACATTGTTCTGATTCTATGCACCAGGGTGTAAATTTTCCTTTTTTGCAATCTGTTCTGCCCTTTATATATATTTCACAGGAATAGGAAATTGATTGCCTCATTCACACTAATACTCTTCTGCTTTTTACTGTCTCTGACATCCATTTTGCAATTCGTCATTTATGTCTGAAGAGTTTATGTTTGAAAGAGATGTCATAAAATTATTAAAAACTACAGACTCGTAAAAGTAGTAACATTCTACCCCCATTACCAAAGCAAACGCTGTATTCACAATCATAGCTTGAATATACACTATAAACATTAACTCTTGAATTGACGCTTCAGAAGCAGTTCACTCACTATCAATTTATATTATAAATCGTTGCTGAGCACTCATTATTTACAATAAAGTTACACAAGAACATATTAGCATTGAAAATATAAATACCCCTCAAATTCATTATTTACAATCATGTTTTTGTTTGGATGAAGAAAAAAAACACGAATAATATTAAGTCTGGCTAAAAATGAAAAGAAAAAATAATCAAATTTTTCTTTCCTTCTATTTTTCATGGATTAAAATTTAAGACTTTTCCTTTCCCCCTCAATTTTCCCCACTCTAGCAAACATAGGGCAAGTGTCAATGAGACTACTGACCTACTGGAACTAAATAACATTTGAGATTGCGGCCATGAAATTATCAATTGTTGATGCAAAACACTATTTACCGTTGAGGGCTGCATGATATATTCGTTTTTCAGCAAGCCCGATATCTGAAAGTGTCAAATTTCCCTGCAAACAAAAAAATATAAAACAATATGAATCTCGTATCCACTACCAGCTCCCGATTAAACAGTACAAAATCCATTCTACTCCCCTTCTATCTATAAGTAACCACTGCATAGTGAAAACACAATATTCGGTCAAGTAAATTTGCAGGAAAGGATTTGGAAATAAAGAATGCAAAAAGGAATAGAGATTTTTATTCTAATCAACTGGTGAAGTGAAAATTAAAAGGAACATAAATAGATATTATACCTAACTGCTATAATTTAATCTGTACCGAAAAGTTCGATCTTGTATACATTTTTCAAAACAAGATGTACCAAAATGTTCCTACTTTACAACATTATTACACTACAATTACTCAAAATATCAGGTAATACAATTGATAATAACATTTCATTCACTGTGTTCCAAACCCTGTTTACACGCACTGCTTTATTCACTCACTTTCAATAATGAACTCACCCCCAACAGTGTATAAAGAGGTCACACACAAACAAATGTCAAACAAAAAAAATACGGATCACTCAATCATCATGTACAAACAAACTATGGTTTCTAAAAATTGGAACGCAAGATCAACAGGATAAAAACTTTCAATTTTGATGAAGTAACCAAAATCATTTTCTAAAGAATTATTGACCGGCATTAGCATGAAATACTCCATTGGTGTCAGTTTAATAATTTAAATATGCACACACAAATAGACTCAACTGCATGTGAAGGGTGGTGATTGAAAGAGTCGTATGAGCCAGAAAGTGAGGTATTAGGCAATATAGTTGGTAGGTTTTGTTTCAACCGCCATGACTCACTCATAGATTACTCACGGCAGCAGGGAAAAGAGGAGTGAGGAAGGTGTGTATTTTGTTAGAGAAAATGATTATGAGCAGAGAGGGCTATGGGGAATCGGGCAGTCGACGAGAAAGGAATTGGGTCCTTTGGGCATGAAGGATATAAGACCCGTCAAAGACCATGCAGTGTCTACCATATCCATCTTTTCTTTTCATTTATGTTATCATGTTGATTCTGTTTCCGTGAATGACAAAGGTCTCCTCTGTTGTAAGGAGTTAATCTCAAAGAAATTTAAATTTATATCTCTCTCAAACGAATTTGGATTCTCAGTTACATAAACATCGACTCCATCTATAGAATAGAATAAAATCCTGTTAGGATGCAGTTTTTCATATTATGCATTTAAATTGTTGAGTTAGATACCTCGCTGGCCATCAACTTTCTAACATTATTAGCATATAGTTTGGGATCATCCTGCTCCTGCTGCGAGGGATAGTAAGTAGGTAACTGAATCACCTCCATATAATTTACAAACTGACAGAGAATAAAAATCATATGACGTACCTGCCAAGAACATATGTATATCAAACTTTTAAGAATGCAAGATAGAGATAGGGGAATCATTCAAAAATAAATAACAGGCTAGATTCAATGAAAGACATTATTAGCTCAATATTAGGAATGTGAAGACAACTTTTGTTTTAATAGAAAAATTGATTGCAGACAAGAACATTTTGTTTCTCCTAGTCGGTTAGCACCACATCTTTAAGTTTATATTACATAAGTAGAAAACAATTTAAACAAATAATTTAGTGAAAACAGGAAAGTCTAATAATATTCAAATGCTTACGCCAGATATGGATTCCCAGGCAGGGCTAAATCTCTGGTAACGATAAGTTAAAATTACAGGAAGTACTGGTGCTTTCGCTAAAAAAGCGCCACTCTTGAACGGAAGGAGAAATTCCCCATTTGAGGTTGTACCTTCTGCAGAATATACAATACAATTAATTAAATGATTATAAGTACATACAAAGACATGCATGAACAATTAAGATTGTCCTGGTCAATTGTAATAGTTATTGATAAACGCCAACTTATGATATACAAGGAATTATACAGTGAGTGAAAAGTTTAATATTGGCTAGAATATAAAATACGAAACTGACTAAATATTAGAATTAATAAAAGTATACCACTAAAGAAATGTAAGGTGTAGATATAAAGAGCTATATCTTAATACAAAAAATGAGAGATAAATGGTCTTTAGGTTCAACAAAGAAAGAAGTTAAATGTTGAAAACATGGCCAAAACTTTGAACAATAAATTAATATAAACTTCCACCTACATTAACAGGGTTAGAGCAGGGATGCCACATTCAATTGATTATGTATGTCTGTGACCGGAGAAATTATTGTCACTATTGTCAATAAAAACAATATACAAGACGCATCATGAAATTAAGTTTCAAGCAAAAGTGACATTTATAACTAACAAAATCAACAGAGGATCATTTTTAACCTCCACCCTCCTGCCTAAAAAGAAAACATAAAATTAAGGTAATAACCTGGGAATAACATCATTATTGGAGCAGATGGATTTTGGTGAGCTTCCCGAATCCTATCAGTGACAACAGCTACAGCAAGAAAGGTCAAAGTTCAATTTTACCAGACATTTAACAGACCTAAATATGTCACAGTTGCAACACTAGAATTAATATTTAAACAAAGCATTAAGAACTAAGATCCCCGTTTGACTTGCTAATCACATGAATATGCAGAATCGGAAGACAATTGGGACACCCCTACACAAGCCAAACAGCCAGAATATATCCAGAAGCCTAGAGAGAAATTCAAAAGCTACACCAAGCAACCAATTAAAATTAAGTTTAATAAAAAATTACTTAATTTTGATATACTGTTAGTATACAAGAATTATGATGTCAGTAAACAATATATGACGCCACATAAAAAAGAGTGAACTTGCTATCTATCTTCCCATACGAATATCAGCTTATCAACCCAAATTACCTCCAGTCATCATACATTTTCAAAACCAACTGTTGACAGGTTCATCCTTTTGGCTGAGATAGATTTCTAACACATGATATATTCAAGATAATTCAGTTGGAGGTTCTTGAATAAAAATTCATCAATCTTTGAGCAAGTATAGACTCAAAAGTGCAAAATTCAAGATCAAATACCTCAAAAAAATACGGAAGAACCAAAATGGTGGAAAAAAATCAAATGATTTAACGCAATTTTCATGCCATGAAGTATCAAGTGAAGAATCACACTAAAGGCAAAGAAGGACGAAGATGGGATTTACTTTATTAAAATGATTAAAATTGCACACATTTTAATAATTATAACAAAGTACATACACACCTGAAACACCCTTAAAGTCCGATGACTTTGATTCCCGTTGAACCAGGACGCAACCAAGGCACTTACTGTTACAACTCGCAAAAATTACAATCATATGTAAGCACGGGATTCTGAAAAGTCTACTTATAAAAAACGGATACTGAACATTTAGGAAGATAAAATGTAAATTATCTATCACTGAGAAAAATAAAGAGGGAAGCACCCCAGGATCTAAATATGAAGAAACTGATACATGATACGGACCTCATGAGACCAAGAAGAGGAAGTTTAGCCACTGATCTCTTCATCGATGAGATCCAAGATTGAAATAAATGATTTGAAATTTAGAAAAGAAACGTCAGTTACAGAACTATATGCCAACAATGAAACATGTGCTTAAGATAACTGGAAGGGAGGAAGGACATGCCACATCACAAACCTTAGCGACAAAACTCGGGAACGAGGCATACAAGTGATACAAAATATCCAAATATGACACATGATTAGATATTATAACACCGGGTCTTGTGTCTTCAGACTGAGCATTGTCTTCCTTCGTACATTAAAAAAGACAGAAGAAATAAAGTAAGTAGAAAGAATTCCCAAACGGAGAAACAGCTTCTCGTTAGTTACATTGGAAACAAAAAAGTATAGAAAATCAGATAATGCACAACTTCCAATCTAGGTATGTGGGTGTTCGAATGAGGGCTTGCAAAATTAGTACTCATTGATTTTGATTAAAACTGGTTTTGAAGTGAAGAAATTAGATTACTGTTCTGGATTTTTTTATTTTTTTTAAAAAAAAAGTTACTAGTAAATTTCAGTATAAAGCTTTCTATTCAATACAAAAAACTACCCAAGTTTGTTTCAACTGGATCTAGAATCAATTTCACAATCTGAAACCAAACATGTGAACAGTGTTATCTAAAATTACACTGAAAAAATGATCTTAGAAAATTAACATGAATCCAACATGCACTTCGTTCCTGTTTGAAACATTTATGAGAATGTGAAAAAAATAAAACAAAACTTGGAAGTTACTCTTTTTTGCTTCAATCTGAACAAAGTTCGACATAACTGACGCTTATTTCAACCAGACAAAATACTTATTTCTCAGTCTTGTGAATTGGAAATTTTGTTTCTCCGATCGACAAGTTTCAAACTGTAATCCAAACACTTATCTAGACGTGCATCATGCGGGATATAGATGAGCATCCAAACGGGCTATTGATAAAGTATATCCACCTAATTGATAGTAACGAGATACAATAAAACGAGTAACATCACGGATGCAGTTATGATCAATCTATATCTGGAAAGAGATTATCAAAGCAGAACAGTTTTGCTGCGATTAAGCAAGCACCTGCTCGTCGGTGGTGGTAGAATTTTCAACGGAAGCCGGTGGAATCGGATACGTGTGCGTTATCCAATAAAACCCGAACACGAAGAGCATGACCCTGGCGAGGGCTCTTCCACTCTGCACAATGACGATCCTCCTCCACCCTACAATGTGCGCGTAATCCTCCTGATGCTCCTCCACGCGATTCGGGACAGAGCACATCGTGCAAACCCTACAAATAAAGTAATAGAGCAACAGGATGGTGGTTATCGCCACCACCCTCACCGGAACCAGCGTCACAAAAGCCACGCCCAGCAGCACCTTCTCCCGCGTCGGTAACTCACCGCGTCCCATGGAACCGTAAACATCGTGCCGCACGAACGCAGCGAATTTCTTCTCGAGCTCGCCGGAGGAGTCGGCGGCGGAAGGCTTGAGGAGAGGACGCTCGTCATTGTTCGGGTCGGGTTGTTTCGGCGGTTTCGGATCGAGGTCTTGGAGTTCGGACTCCATTGATGAGAGTTGGAGCGTTAATCATGTGAACGGTTTTCCATCTGATCTTTGGATTTTTCGGGAGAAAGGAAATGGAAATTGTTTTCTTCTTCTGCAGAAACCGGAGAAGATGAAGGCTTCAAGAAGAAAAGAAATAAGTTTTTCTTTTTTCTCTTTATTGTTTGAAAAGGAAGAAAAAAAGAGAGCGAAGAATGGAAGACAATTGTGAGCCAATAATTTAAATAATAATGTTATTATATTAAATAACAGTTTTATAACTACTACTATAAAAATAACCGTTTTTATATGAAAAAAAAAACAGTTATTAAAACATTGTAGAAATAAGATTTTATAGTAAAAACAGCTATGAAAATATTTTCATTTAAAATTTTAAAGTAAAAATATTTTTCTCAGTTATAATTTGTTTCAAGTAAACCCATGCTGGAATTCTTTAAATAAATTTTAGATTTTAAGAATTACATAGAAATACACGATTGGATAAAAAAAATATTAGTCAAATTTACTTGATAAATATTACTTACTAAAAATAGTAATAAATAGTTAATATATATATATATATATATATATGATATAATAAAGTAAAAAAGAATTACATGATATCTTTTCGATGAGTTACATCAACTACTTCTATATAATTTTGTAAAAATATATTGTTTAATTATTTGATTATTATTTTTCTGATACATTTATTATTTTCACGTCATTTAAAAGTAAAAATCTATAACAATATATAAAGGGGATTTCCCTTTTTGTGTCCACTTTTCAAAATACTGATTTTACCCTTTAAATATAACAATTTATTAAATTTTTAAAAATTGACCGTTATTTTTACAAACTTTTTATAAAATCAGATGTTTCTACTCCTTCTCTTCTTTTTTATTTATCAATAGTTATTCTTTTATTTGTTCTGATATATTTCACTTTATTTTTAATAAATATAATTTTAATATATATATCACGCATATTATCGCCTACTAATATAATATCACGCATATTTAAAAAATACATACACACAGGTGTGATAGCACTTGTGTTACGCTAGTAAAAATAATTTAAATACATTTCCCTTGATATTGCAAGAAATGTGAAGATTGCACCCACTTGTATAGTATGAATTGATCTTATCTCTAATTGATGTGAGGTTTTCAAAATACTCTCTCACGCTCAGATATATTCATCTCGTGCATGAGACAAAAAATTAGTGAATGGTTCGTTAGTGATCCGACATAACGAATGAAACAGAATGTCCAACAAAATTTGCTAAGATAAGTTTTAACTCGATTTGGATACCATGTTAAAATCATAATAAAATATCAAATTTCAGAGATTCTTAAAAGAGAATTCATTACAACATGAATAAGCATTCTCAGAGTTTCCTAAAGAGAATTTGCATGCCATATTGAGGTGTCATAGTCATCAACAACATTGGAGCATGAGCATAAGATGGTGATACAGAAAAAGAATACCTCTGCAACACCATGGCAAGAACAATTTTCATTTCAAACAAAGCCAAATTTTGGCCCACACAAAAGTTAGGACCTAATCCAAAGGGAAAATATGGAGCTAAATGCTTTCTAGGTTCTGCAAATCTCATGGGATTGAATTCAAGAGCATCTTCTCCCCAAAACTCAGCATCATGATGAACTGAAGTGATAGAGAGATAGAGTTGTGTACCAGCAGGAATATCAATGTTCCCCAATTTAACTCTTCTACTTGCTTGCCTCACCAATGCCCCTGGATTAGGGTACAGTCTAAGTGTTTCTTGAAGAACCAAGTTAACCTATTTAGACCAAAAAAAAAATCAATATCATTATTTTCAGAAGAAATTGAAATTCGTTTTTGTTTTAAATTTTGATAACATTAATATATTTTTATCTCTAAATTTTAAAAGTAAATAGATATAATCTTTTTAACTTAACAACGTGTGAAACGATGTTTCATACTAACAGACTAACATCTAAGCTTGAATGTGTCAAATAATATGTATACAGCTCACAAATCAGTCTAAAATGTCATTTGACACACAAAAGAAATTCAATGCAGTTAGGTTAGGAAAATTATATCTATTCATTTTTTAAAAACTTAATTATTGATTTAGTTTTCCAATTTGTTGCTTTGATTGATTTTGATTCTCTTATTATTTTTGGGTTCAATTTAGACCTTCAATTTTTTAAAAAGGTTCAATCTAGTCCTCTTATTATTATTTTATTTAATTTAATCCTCCTTCTTTCTAAAAGGATCCAATTTTGTTTTTTCCAATTTAAAATTAAATTAGTAATTAAACTTAATTATAATACATGTTAAAATATATATTTTTTTAGAATTTAAACATCAAATCACTCCACCTAAATGTAAAAAAATTGAATATTTAGGTGGATGTAAAAATTTAAATAATTTTAGTATTTAGGTAGAATGATTAAATTAAATAAAAAAAATGATAAGAAGACCAAAATGAACCAAAATAACAAATTAGAGGACTAATCACTAATTAAGCCTTTTTTAAATGTTAGAACCAAATTCTATCAAAATTTAGGACAAAAACAAATTCTAATTTCATATTAAATATTAGAGACCAAAAACATATTTAATCATTACTTATTCGATTAACGGTTTCATTCATAATTACATCATTTTCAATGAATTTTAAACAATAACTAGCGTAACACAGGCGCTATCGCGCCTGTGTGTATACATTTTTTTAAATATGTGTGATATTATATTAATAGGTGATAATATTATAATATTATTAAGTTAATATATATATATATATTAAAATTATATTTATTAAAAATAAAGTGAAATATATCAGAACAGATAAAAGACTAACCATTGATCAATAAAGAAGAAGAGAAGAAATAGAAACATCTGATTTTATAAAAAGTTTGTAAAAGTAACGGTCAATTTTTAAAAATTTAATAAATTATTATATTTAAAGGGGTAAAATCGGTATTTTGAAAAGTGGACACAAAAAGGGGAATCCCCTTTATATATTGTTATAGATAATAAAAATGGATTAGGTATAGACTTACAAGTTTAAGTTCACTCAATGTTTCTGAAGTTGGGAGAGTATTTGGTCCAAGAACACTCAACACCTCTTCACGTGCCTTGCTTTGCCATTCTTGATTTAACCCTAAAAGAAAGAGTGCCCAACTTAATGAAGTGGCACTTGTTTCCTTTCCCGCCATGTAAAAATTCTTGCAATCATCCACTATCTCGTCCAACCTTAATTTCTGTGTCTCGTTGTTGATGAATTTGTGAGAAGACATCAACAAAGAAAGGAAGTTCTCTGAATTATGTTCTGCTTTCTGGGTCTCCTCAATCACCATTTTAATTGATTCATATGTTTTTTTCTCTAACCTCTTTCTTTCTCTGTTCTTCTTAGTTGGTAAAAACCTACACACATAGATTAGTATTGTTCTTATTAAGGAACACAACACAATTAGACATGATTGTGTTTAACATAATATGTACCTGAATCCAGGAATATAAACACTTCTAATGGCTAGAGAGACCAAATGATAGTGTTGTTCTAGTAACTCAAAAATCTCTTTCCCTTCTTCATAGTTACTTCCAAAAGCAACTCTGGATATAATGTCAGATGTAAGATCATGAAGATCTTTACTCACTTCAATCTCAAATTCGTTGGTGCCTCTGTTCTCATCTTCCCACTTGCTAAACATTGCTTTTGTGCAATCAGTGATTTGAGGAACCCATAACTACATAAATGAATGCACAAATTTAACTTAGTTAGAGATTTGACAACACCTTCGATCTAAAATTTTAATACGATAAATTTATATTTTCCTTTCTTCTTTTTTATATATAGAACTCAAGTTGTACATTTTTTCCTTCGACCTTAAGATAATAAATTTATTAGAATTGTCAAAACAGATAATTCGACCTGACCTGACTCGATCCACCACGGGTTGATAATTTAGTGAGTCAACCAAACTCGGCTCACTAATTAGCAAGCCAAAAAAATTCTAACCCGACCTGACCCACCGCGGGTTGGCTCACAGGCTCACTTAATAAAAAAAATACAATTTTTTTATTTTTTTTGAGTCAAAACTAGATTATAATTCTAATTAAAATCTAAATAAACTTTTATACAATCCAAATACAAACAAAAAAAAAATACAAATTATCTATGTGTTGATTAAAAAAACAACCTAACATGACCCAAATACAAAGTCTAACTTAACAAACAATACTTGTGTGACACTTTATTTGTGGGTCGGCGATCCAACCCAGCTCACCACGGGTTCAACCTGGGTGAGCCGGGGCAAAAACTAACCCGTATTGAAATTTGTAAAAAAATTTCAACCCAACCCGAACCTGTGGTGAGCCGGGTTGGCTCACGGGTTCCAACTCATTTTGACAGCTCTAAAATTTATGAACTTAAACCCACATTTGAATTTTAAATAAAAGAAATTATTATACAAAATTATATTATAATAATAAAAATGTAATTAAGCTAAGTTAATAATCCAATAATTAAAAGGATAGGATTACCTTAACACGTTCTATTTTAAAAGCCTGGTTAGCTATTGCTCTATGCACAGCCCATTGATCTCCTTTCAACACCAAAATCCCTTCTCCAAAGAACTGTTTCACGGACGGGTTCGGATCTATCCTCTCGAACCATTCACCCGTTTTCAAAAGAATCTCCTTGATCATATCCGGGTCGGATAGTACCAGTTTGGGCTTCGATCCGTGCCAGTACAAGACAGTTTTCCCATACACGCGTGACCACCTGTGATAAAATGGACACACACGTTCCAAGATGTCGTGGCACAATGCCATTGGCTTGGATTGAACTTCCCTGTACATACGGTGGATCTCATCTGTGTTCCCTTTGATCGGACGGTAGGAAGGTCCCGTGATGCCCTGCACACGAAAGTGATGTGCAGTGATCCATGGAACCCAAATGATAGAATATGCAACTCTTACTACGAACACTGTAAGAAGAAGAACAAAAAAAGGTATCAGAAAGAGTAGAAGATGATGCATAATTGGGGGTGCAAAAAGTAGATTAATGAGGATTGATTTAAGGTTCTTAAGGTTGTTTATATATAAAACAAGACATGATGAGAACCATGTTTGTGTTTATGTTTTTAATTAGGGTTTTGTATTGGGTAGTGAGGCATCTTGCTCTGGTATGATTAGTCCAATGAACTCTGGTGAAACCAAGTAATTATTGGTTTGGTTTCAATAATTTAATATAAAAAATAAGAGTTAAGGTACAAGTTACATATGAAAGACCACATAGATTAATGGAAAGTAGTAAGAGGATAAGAGATGATGATGTAACCAGTGACGTTTCAGTCCAAGTTTGTAGTAAAAACTAGTATGAGAACCGTGCGTACGCACGGACTTTTTTTGTGATTGTGTTATTGTTGTTGTGTGTATTTTTGTTTTAAACGAAATAAATGAGTATGAATATATATTGATTATACGAATTTTGCTATACACATATTAGACGAGTTTATTAATATGTATTATTACTATAATTATTAGTAGAAACTATATTTTATTAATACAATTATTATTATTAGTAATAATAATATTATTAGTATTATTTTTTTAATTAATATTAATATTAGTATTAGTGGTATTATTATTTGGATTAGTATTAATTTATATTACTCACTATTTTATTTCAATTCTATATAGTATTTGGATTAGTCGATACATCATTT
>Ga0214542_1009339_pt1 | contig 15330 bp, 13 predicted proteins | sample CNSS1metaG_FD_160096 | JGI IMG/M metagenome (GOLD analysis project Ga0214542, IMG submission 160096) | Root nodule microbial communities from cowpea collected in UCLA plant growth center, Los Angeles, California, USA - CNSS1 | ecosystem: Host-associated > Plants > Roots > Nodule | place: USA... | reverse complement strand
TCATCATCAAATGTTATCTGCACTGATGTCAACTGCGCAATAATTGTATTGAATTCACTAATATGATTAGTAATCGAGTTACCTTCACCCATTTTTAGGTTGACTAGCCTACAAATCAAATACACTTTATTGGCTGTAGATGGCTTCTCATACATATTTGACAATGCCTTCATCAAATCTACAGTTGTGTTCTCGTTCATAATGTTGAACGCAACATTCTTGGCTAATGTCAATTGGATCACACCGAGTGTCTGCCGATCTAACAAATCCCATTCTGCCTGCTCCATGTCAGTTGGCTTCTGCCTTGTTAAGGGTAGATACAACTTCTTCTGATACAGGTAGTCCTTTATCTGCATCTTTCAAAACCCGAAGTCACTGCCATCAAATTTCTCAATCCTCACCTTCCCTTCTTCCAATGCCATTGCTCTTGCTGCTTTTACGAAAGCTCCTGTTGCTTTTGACCAAAGCTCCTACTGCTTTTGACCAAAGCTCCTGCTGGCTTTGACAAAAGCTCCTGCTGCCTTTGACAAAAGCTCCTATTGTCTTTGACCAAAGCTCCTGCTGCTTCTCTAAACTGAGATTCCCAAGAAGAAAATAGAAACCAAATATTTTCTGATGTGGAAGATCAGATAATGCTGCAACCACAGAGCATACTAAGAAAAATGGCTCTGATACCAATTGTTAGGAACAAGGCAATAAAGGAAAGAATAAAGGAGAGAAAAATAGACACAGAGAATTTAACGTGGTTCGACGTACAATGTGTATGCCTACGTCCACGACTACACTAGGAAGTATTTGTATTTTTGGTGTATCTTAAAGCTTTACATAGAGTCTCTTATATAGTAAAATAGAGAACCACATCTCACAATTCTGGTCAATGTGGGACTTAGACTCACACTTGGATTCCTAACAATCTCCCCATCAAGGGTGAGTCCCTTCAACCACATTGGTACACTCCCCCTCCAGCGGAGGCTGCCCAACCACGAGTACCCCTTTTCTGCCCTTTTCTGTACCGCCGTTCTTCTTAACGGGACACGCTTACCTGGAACCCTTACCTAGGACTCTTGCCAGGAAGACTTTCGATACTAGGACCATACTAGTACTGCACTCGTCTGAGCTGGTATTAACCATCGGCTCTGATACCACTTGTTAGGTTTTATAGAGGGGGTTTCACTGGGGAGAACAACACCAATGAGATCTGAGCCTAACCACATAAGACACTGACACCACTCTCAACCCAAAACCTTAAGGCAATGAGTTTATGGGCCTTGATCCTTATATGGTGCTCTACTTTCTCAATTCTGGTCAATGTGGGACTTAGACTCACACTTGGATTCCTAGCAAGCTTGGCTTAAGGTCTGGCTATCACAAAATATTGTTGAATCTGGACGATCGACATAAAACGGCTTTTCGTACACATTAGGGTTTATATGAATGGCTAGTAATGCCATTTAGACTGTCCAGTGCGCCGGTGACCTTTCAAAGACTAATGAATCAGATTTTCAATGGTTATTTGAGGAGATTTGTATTAGTTTTTTTGACGATATCTTGGTGTATAACACTACTTGGGCAAGTCACTTGCAACACATTGAGTTAGTGCTGAATATTCTCCAACAACATCAGTTATTCGCTAAATTCTCCAAATGCACTTTTGGAGTTCAGCAGATTGGATATTTCATTCATATATTGTTTGGAGATGGAATCATGATGGAGATTGAGAAATTGGAAGCAGTCACAAAGTGGATTAAACCTACGACAGTCAAACAGTTAAGAGGGTTTTTGGGCTTAACTAGGTATTATCGTCACTTTGTGAAGGGATATGCTCAAATAGCTTCTCCACTCACTCACTTATTGAAAAAAGATGCATTCAAGTGGTCACCCGCAGCAGATCAGGCTTTTCAAGCGCTCAAGTTAGCCCTTGCAACCGCTCCAGTACTCGCTCTTCTGAACTTTGCTGAGACGTTTATATTAGAAACAATTGCTTCAGGCTTGGGTATTGGTACGGTGTTAAGTTAGAACAAACACCCCATTGCTTATTTCTCTAAGAAATTATCAACAAAGATGCAAAGGCAATTCGCATATGTTAGAGAGTTTTATTCTATCTTTGAATCCTTGGCTAAGTTTCAACACTACTTGTTAGGCCACAAATTCATTATTAAAATCGATCAGAAAAGCCTTAAGGAGTTGTTCGACCAAAAGCTTCAAACGCCGGAGTAGCAGCAATGGCTTCCCAAATTTTGGGGGTATGATTTTACAATTCAATATTCCCCTGGCAAGGAAAATATCCCAACTGGTGCCTTATCTAGAAGTTTTCATATGGCATGGTCTGAGCCTTTACATGAGTGGTTGAAGGAAGTTGTAGAGGCCACAAAGAAGGACAAATAATTGTTGAAAATTTATGAGGAGTGTAACATGAATGCTAGAAAAAGTGGAGACTATGCAATACACCAGGAGTTATTACATGGAAGGGGCAAATTAGATTCCAAGAGAGGAAAAGTTACTTCGGACAATTATGTTTGAATTTCATTCCTCCAAAATTGGGGGGCATGCAGGTATTCATCGTACTGTGGCAAGAATCAGTGCCCAACTTTACTGGCCCAAAATGAGGAAGGACATTCGACAGTTTGTAGAAGAGTGTACCATATGTCAGCAAGCTAAAGCAAGTCAGTCCTTGCCTGCAGGTTTACTTCAACCACTTCCCATACCAAAACTGATTTGGGAGGATATATCAATGGATTTTATCACTTCACTTCCTTTGTCACATTGCCATCTAACATTATGGTGGTTATAGACAGGCTTTCTAAATTAGCCCATTTTATACCACTGAAACCTAACTTTAACATTAAGATTGTTGTAGAGGCATTTATTCAGAACATTGTCAAATTATATTGGTTTCCTAAAATGATTGTCTCGGATCGGGACCAGGTGTTTATCAGTAACTTTTGGAAGCAATTATTCAAAGCTCAAGGTACCAATTTAGCTATGTCATTTGCTTATCACCCACAATCAGATGGTCAAATAGAAAATTTAAACAAAACACTGGAAATGTATTTAAGGTGTTTCGTTTTTTAGTATCCTAAAAGTTGATTGGATATGTTACCTTAGGCTCAGTTTTGGTATAAATCCTCCTTTCATCAAAGTATCGCAATGTCCCCGTATCAGGCGGTTTACGAAAAATCACCACCCACTATATTGAGGTATGAATATAACACTAATGATGCAACCGACCTCAGAGAGTCTTTACATGCGAGAGATGAGCTCTTAACTAAGATTCAAGCAAAGTTGCACCAGTCATAAAATTATATGAAGTTGTAGGTTGATAAACGTCGACGAGATGTACATTTGTAGGTGGGGGACAAGGTCTTGGTTAAATTACAACCCTATAGACAACATTCAATAGTTTTAAGGAAGAATCAAAAGTTGAGCTTGAGGTATTTTGGACCATTTGAAATTATTGAATAGATTGGCACTGTGGCATATAAACTTCTGCTACCAGAATCTGCTAAAATATATTTTGTGTTTCATGTCTCATTGCTGAAACCATTTCGGGGGGATCATAGTCAACCATACTTTCCTTTACCGTTGACAACGAGTGAATTTGGTCCAGTGATGAGGCCCCAAAAAATACTGGACACTCGAATGGTAACTAAAAATGGCAAACTGGTTTCTGAAGTGTTGGTCCAATGGAATTCTGCCTTAGACAAGATAATTTGTGGGAGCAAACTGAGGAAATGAAAAGAGCTTACCTACACTTCAAACTTGAGGACAAGGTTGCTTTTATAGGGGGGTAATGTAACAGACAATGCTAGTAGAAATAAAGAGAATGAAGTGGTTATTCGTAATGGCCATAGTCAACAAATGAAAAGGGAAGGACGTGTGCAAAAGTGACAGAGCCCGGAAAGAGAATACAAAATGGAAGGACTACGTGTAGAGGGCATTATGCGGTATGAAAATCCTCTCTTCTGATTATTCTCTCTAAACTTTCTCCTGACCTTCTTATTTCTTTTCTCAATCTGACTTTATTACTCACAAACACCAACCTTCTATGCTTCAATGTAGGTATGGCATTGAAGAGGAACGAATCATAATTTTGCGGTTAATAGACATTTGAATTTCATTGTATTGCTGGTTATACTTTGAATTGTTGAATTCTGAGACGTTGATTGCAAAAATAAATTTCAGAGTTACCCTAACTCTGTTCCCAATTCTAGTTTATTGTTTGAAATTTCTGTTTCATTGAAATTTTATCTGTGATTATTGAGACTGGCTGTTGCACTCTCTAAAACCGAAGAAATCGATCTCAATTCCTCCACTTAAATGTAGTAGAACAATCCAATGTTATTTCGAAAATCCCCTGCACCATGTAAATACAGAAGGCCCTTGCACTACTGCTCCTTTCACCAATTTGATGCAAACCAATTTAAATTACATCCTATTTCTATTATTAATATTCTGACTTAATTCCAATTAAAGAAACACTTCCAAAAATACCTTAATATAATACTTCCCAGAGTATGTATAATCCCAAGGTTCTAAAATCTATTATATAAAATCTTTAAATTCTGTAAAAGACGTATCATATTAATCTCCACTGTATAATCTTTTGTCCCAAATATAATAATAATGTAGTATAATATCATTACATAAATGATTTCCATTCACAATATATTTATAATATTATTATTTTAATATCTCCGTGTAAAATCAACGTTTTCACACTTGTTTAAATTACTGTACAACATCTATATAACTCTTCACAAAAATTTATTAATTAATTAATTAATTTATTTTGTTCACAGTAAATCAAATTCAAATTTTATGCACACTATAATAAAATAATACATCTTCATCATACATATATTACAAATATAATTATATCTCAAATATGACATAAATATCATTTGGTTTCTTTAATAACTTTTTAATTTCTCTTAACCTTAATATTAATTATACTTATCAAAATTATCCAAAATTAATCACAACCTTTACAATAAAAGAAATTGGTACTATTAGGGCTTATATAATCTACAACTATATATATATATATAATAATAATAATAATAATAATAATAATAATAATAAAATCATCCAAACATAATTTTATTTATAACGTTGAATCTGCAGTTACTTTTCCCACGTCTGAGACTACTAAAAATTTGTTTTACACTACCACGCCTAACAACCTCACACTTCCACTGTACTGTATAGCCTATCGGGCAATCGGTAAAGTGGATCAAGGTCAAGCGGTCGCAGGTCGCTCGTTACAGGCGGACCCTTCCTCAGATGTTGATGTAACAATCTCTCTAGAGTACTTTAAGAGAGCTCGCGACCAAAACGTCTCCCGCATTCTCCGGATGAAGTCTCAGCTCTGAACACGCTAAATCGGCTACCCGTCGGCCAACCGGACTGCACTCCTCCCGTGTTCAGTTCCAATTGAACTTTGTTTTCACTCCTGAGGAGACCCTCGTCTATGAGGCCAGCTGACAGGTGGCACGGCCCGCTGGTCGGGCGGCCAAACCAAAACCAAACTGGTAAGCTGAAAGTTAATTAAAGTAAAGTAAGTCAGTAATCAAGTTTAAAAAACAATTGGGCCATGATTAAGGAACCCTAATCACAGGCCCACACCAAAAACTATAAATAGAGGCCTAGGGTAAGTTGGTAAGGATCTTTAACTCACATTTATTACATTATTTATTGCTACTCACTGATCGGCCTTAAACTGACTTAAGCATCGGAGTCTTTTAGACAGGTACCTCCGATCGCCCGATTCACCGAACGGAAGGAGAAAAAAGATAGCGAACTGGAGAAAGAATTGAACAAGCTAATTAAGTAGTACAACCGACCAAAAGGACTTGAGGGTAATTTGAGTGTTTAAAGTAGGTGCTTGGCTCCTACCCCTGAAACATTTTGGCGCCCACCGTGGGGCCGAGCAGTCGATTATAGACCTTATACCCTTATGGTGACCACAAGAAACAGGAAAAGCAATGTAGACGGAGGAATGGTCGATGACCAAGCCGAGACAAGAGAGATGATCAGGTCCCTACAACAAAGGATGGACGAGATGCAGAGGAATTATGAGGCGCAGCTGCGCCTCTCACAAGAAGAAAATGCAGCTCTCAAACAAAAAGATGATCACATCCCCTCAACACCAACCGTACCAGACCCTCCACGAATGAGCAGAGCACAACCCAGGATGGAGGAGGAATGGTTGATGAGCCGACCCCCTCCGACGGGAGTGGAACAATCACAACCGCAGAGAGTAGAGAAAACTCTACCCTCCAGAGGCAATGCTTCCCATACAGTTGCCGAGATCTTGGGAGCCAGTAAAGGAGGACATCCGTCTCGTCAGGTGATACACGCAGAAGGGAATTTCCCCTTCACCCAGTTCATCTTGGAAACCCCGCTGCCCTACCGATGGAAGATGCCGACGTTCCATAAGTACCACGACAAGACAAACCCCAATAATCATCTACGAGTATTTACACACCAGATGATGTTCCAAGCTGTGAGCGACCCAATCTGGTGTCGCGTGTTCTCGACCTCTCTAACGGGAGAGGCACTAGAGTGGTTTTCTGAGCTGTCGCCCAACAGCATGGACTCCTTTACCACATTGAAGGCCAAGTTCAACACGCAATTCGTGTCTCTACGACCAACCATTCTAACGGTAGATAACCTGGTCAATATTCGCCAGGAGAATGGCGAATCATTAAGAAGTTACCTCGACTGGTACAACCACATGTCGGTCAAAATCAAGGTTCTTAGAGACGAGATCGCCCAACATGACTTCTCTTATGGGCTGCAGACGGGTGTCTTTGCGGACAAAATAAGCCACAAAAAACCGAAGACGATGGAGGAGATGAGGGAGCGAGCGGCGAAATTCATAAAGATGGAAGACATGTAGGACTCCCGTGTAAAGAAGAGAGAGAAGGAGGACTCGACGGTGGAGAGGAATCCCCCACGACCGAGTAAGCCGATCGCCAAACCTGGATTCAATTGTGGGTTGACAGAGGAAGAGTTTTCCAAGGACACACCTGAATTCAAAGAGAGATAATGCATGTTTTAGTGTGGAGGCAAAGATGTGACTTTTTGGAGCAAAAAGAACTCTAGAAGAGCTTTGATGCAAGAAATCCAGGTTAGGGGAGCTGCTAATTCCTATTTAAATGATTTTATATGCAATTGCATTATATATTTATGCATGAAAGTCTTCTCCCGAACCAATTGTATGTGTATGCTTGTGTTTCTGTTGTATTGAGTACTCTATGTGACTCCATTCCTACTATGATTATTATGATTCTTTATTTTTTTACTTGTCGTGATGTTTAGAGTTCTTCTCCTAAATGCGGCACAATTATTATTATTATTAACTTATTATTATTATTATTATTTTATTATTACTATTACTATTATTATTAATTTTATTATTATTATTACTATTATTATAATTATTATTTATTATTATAATTATTACTACTATTATTATTACAATTATTATTATTATTATTATATATATATTATTACTAGTTATTATTATTACTATTATAATTATTATTATATTATTATTATTATATTATTATTATTTTATTTACTATTAATATTAATATTTTGTTATTATGTTTTTTATTATGATTTTTACTATTTTTATTATAATAATAATTATTATTTTTATTATTATTATTATTATTATTTATATTATTATTATTATTTATATATTATTATTATTATTGTTATTATTATTATTATTATTTTTATTTTTATTATTTTATTTTACTATTATTATTAATATTTGATTATTATTTCTATTATTTCTATTATTATTATTGTTATTCTTATTCTTATTCTTATTATTTTATTTTATTTTCCTATTATTTTATTATTATTGTTATTATTATCATTTTTTGATTTATTTATGATTTTATTATCATTATTATTGTTTTATTATTATTGCTTTATTTTATTATTATTATTATTATTATTATTATTTTAACTTATTAGTATTATTGTTTTATTATTATTGTTTCATTTTATTTTATTATTGTTTTCATTATTATTATTATTTTATTTTTATTTTTATTGTTTTGTTTTATTATTATTATTATTATTGTTGTTGTTGTTATTATTTTTATTATTTTATTGTTTTATTGTTTGTGCGATATTTTGAGGCAATGGTTATGTATTCTTCCTGCTTTTGTATATTGTTTGGTTGTTCAAGATTGTGTTGGACTATGATCCAGTCATGTGATTATGACTGGATAAGCATATTTCATGTTATGGATTGTATGTATAGCTCTTGGGGTTCTTTGGAACTTGCTTCAAAGTGCCAAAAACCAGTAGCATTGATGTTACTGGTGTGGTGCCTAACGGCTTGGGGTGTGCTGCTTGGTGGCTTGGGGTGTGGTGCCAGGTGATAAGGGAAAACCAGATAAGCTTGGAACGCATGGCGCCTGGCAAAAAATGTGATCCCGCCAGGAGAAAAAGGTTTGGTAGAGGCTCTAGAAACCGTATGGCGCCTAGCGGTGTGAGGTGTCTACCAGGCGGTTTGGATCCAAGTTTCGCCTAGTGACGCGATAGGTACGCCAGGCGATTTTGGGAGCAGAGTTGGATTGCGAGGAGGATTTCTACACCGTTTTAGATGGAAGTCATGAGGCAATGCTTTGCTGGGGGCCCAGTTATGAGTGTAACTTGTATTGATGTAACACGTGGCCACTCGAGGTTGTAGCCTGGTGGTTTTGGAAGTCAGTGGAGTGTGCGAGATCGTGGCTCGTACGACGAGGTTATGGAAGATTGCCCTCTTCAGTGTAACTGATTGAGTTTGGTAGTATGGGGACAACTACGGACTACAGTTCATTTTGGGGAACTCCACTCAGTGTCGCGGATGGTGGTCGTGGTAATTTATTCCCGCATGTGGACTATTAGGTGGTGGCCTGTAGTCGGAGGGGCGAGTAGACACTCGTGTAGCAAAAATCGATCAATGTACTCATCAAAGGGTGTAGAATCAAGATGCGTCCAACAGAATGTTTGGAAGTGGAGGATGGAGGATTGGGGCTAACATGGGTTGTGGTGATGAAATCCTTTAATTATGTCATGTTGTAATTGTCCTTCTTGTATTTGAGCTCACCCTATCTGTGTGTGTTTGACGATGATTATGTAACTTGTTACATGGGAGCAGATGTTGATGCAGGTGAGCGTGTGTATGCTTAGAGTCGGAGTAGGGACCAACTAAGGGAGTTTTTACTAGTCTTCTTCATGAACTATTTTGTAATGAATATTATGAACAATTAATCTTTGTAATAATTGAACGCCATATGGATTTTATAATTGGCGCATTAAAATAAAGTTTTAAATTTCTCGCGTTTTGGGAAAAGGAATTATCATAAATGTGATTTTATACTTATATCCCTATTTTAATTATTTAAATTAGTAATATTCGGCCGGGATGTTACATACTGTACCTTAACAAAAACATAAACTAATTTTCTTATGAACTATCCTTCAAATGTGTTTCAAGCCATTATCTTCGTATCCTTTGAATTTCCAGTTGCTTGTAGCATCAGGAGCCTTTATCATAGGTCCTTTGAATTATATAGGTTCATCTTCAAGTTCTTCTTGCATGGAATCCAAAGATAGTCCTCTATCATTCACTCCTTCTTGGAGTGAAGTTGTCCTCAAATTTGAACCTACATCAAATTGGAACAACTCATTAATATTGAAACTAGAGCTTACCCCGTAATCTTCATGTAGATCAACAACATAAGCATTGTTATTGATTCTTTCAAGAACTTGAAATTGTCTGTCTCCTCATGGTAAAAGTTTAGATTTCCTTTTAGAAGGAAATCTTACATTTGTAAAGTGAACTCACACCTAATCACCAGGTTCAAACTTGATCTTCTTCCTCCCTCACTTAGCTTTAAAGGCTAACGTCTCCATCTTCTTTTCTATTTGGGCCTTTACCTCTTTAAGAAAGTTCTTAACAAAAGTTGTTTTGGCAAGTCCATCTTTGTTACTCATAGAATCAATATGAGGTAAAGGTAACAAATCTAATTGAGTTAAATGATTAAAGTCATATACTACCTTAAAAGGAGACATCTAAGTAGTAGAATGAACTACCCTATTATAAGAAAACTCCACATGAGGTAACCACTCCTCCCAAGTTTTCAAATTTTTGTTTACAAAAATATACAAGGAATTGCGAAAGAGTTTTATTTACCACTTCTATTTGTCTATCTCTTTTAGGATGACAAGTTGTATAGAAAAAAAAAACTTTGTACCCAACTTACCCCACAAGACTTTCTAAAAATATCTAACAAATTTGACATCCCCATATAATACAATGCTCCTTGGAATGCCATGTAATCTTACCACTTCTATGAAAACTAAATTGACCACATGATTGGCATCATCGCTCTTGTGTCAAGGAATGGAGTGGGCTATCTTTGAGAACTTATCAACCTCAACAAAAACAAAATCCATTTAAATATTGATCCTAGGTGATTTAGGAACAAGTAAAGGCATAAACATCCCATGATGCATAAACTTAGATTTAGCACGCTTACAAGTACTGCATTTATTACCAAAAGAGTGCCCATCATGTTTCATGTGAGGTCAAAAGAAATGATCATACTATATGTCTAAGGTCTTTTGAACCCCAAAATGTCTCATTAATCCCCCTTCATGGCCTTCTTTTACAAATAATTCCCTCATTGAGCCTTTAAGCACACATAACTTAGTTCATTTAAAAAGAAGATCATCATAGATGTGAAAATATTTTAAAGCTCATTTTTCACAATTTTTATAAATCTCACCAAAATGATGATCATTATTATATAATTCCTCAAACAATTCAAAACTAAGTATTTTAGTTTCAACCGTAGATAATAATGCATGCCTTCTAGATAATGCATCTGTCATAATATTTGTCTTACCTTGTTTATACTTAACAACATAAGGAAATTGTTCAATAAATTCTACCCATTTGGTAAGACTTTTATTGAGTTTACCTTGGCTCTTAAGATATTTAAGGGATTCATGATCACTATAAATAACAAATTCCTTAGGAAGCAAATGATGTTGTAGTATGCAAAGCTCTAACTAGGTCATATAACTCTGTCATAAGTTGAAAAGTTTCCCACCGCCCCTTTCAACTTTTTACTAAAATAGGCTATAGGAGGTCCTTCTTGCAAGAGAACACCTCTTATGCTCACATTTGGAGCATCAACTTTATCTCAAAAGCTAAGATAGATGCATGTGTGAGTATTTATTTGAGGCTATCAAAAGCCTCTTGTTATTTCTTTCCCTACTTAAATGTCACATCTTTCTTAACAATTTCATTTATTGGGGATGTTATGGGGTTAAAATCCTTGACAAACCTTGTAACACCCCTGATGTATGATTAACTTGATTCCTTTTAAGATTAAGAATAAGAAAGAGTTGATTAAGAAAGCCTAGTGAAGATTCCCACTAGACATTAAGATAGCAGACTATCTAGATGTGAAGGTGCATTTCAAAAGGTTCTAGAGAAGAAGAGAAATGAATTAATTTATAAGCAAACATAAAGGGCGAATAAACCATAAATGCCGAATTGAAAATAAAGAGAACAAAAGCATGAAAATGGAAAGACAAAGAATGAAGGATGTGAGGAAGCACACCATTATAAGGCTTGGCAAAAGCCATGGAACCTTGAAGATGAGTGGTAGTGTGCCACCACTTCCAAAGGAGGATGTAAGACCCGTGAAAATTAATTAATTAATTAATTAATAAATGCGGGTAGGAAGAGCCTTTATGACATTAAATATTGTTTAATGGGACATGGAAAAGTACTAGCTCAAATGGTTGAGAGTACTTTGATTGTGTGGGTGGACTTGGGTTCGAGTCCTATGTATGCCTGTTGTGTGTTATTTGATTTATTATCATTTTGTTAATATATTTATGAATAGTGAGTGATCATAATTATAGAATTATAATAGTTATCACTAAATGTGAATTGGCATAGTGGCAATGCTTTGACCTTATGAGTGGAAGGTCACGGGTTCAAACCTTGATTGATATAAATTTGGATTGGGAGTGGTAAGTTTTGGATGCACAAGATCAATTAATCCCAAAGATCTAATCTAAATAATAATAATAATTTATTCTTAATCTTGACAGTGATATATGTTGCCTATCTAAATCCTAGATGTAAAAATAGGCAGCTTTCTCCCCGGAAAATAAAAAAAGAGGTCAAAAAATAGGGAAACAGAGGGGTAAGTCTAAAAAATTGTCGCCTAAGCGAGATGAAGTGGTACAGCCATTGTTGCACGCTAGCTCAGGCGATATCCGGGAGTAGATGATCGGGTAACTTTTTATCCGGGAGCAGATAATGTTTCAGGTGAGCCATACATGGGGATTTTTCAAAGACTATTATTAAATTTTCTTGTAATTGGAACTGTTGTTTTTATTCTGGTTTTAAATTTGTAAATGTGAATTCTAGATATTTTGGCTATGAACTATCGTATCTTGGACTTTAAAGTTTTAAAATTTCCCGCGTGTTTGGGAAATGGATTAATAATAAATAAGGTATTTATTTTTGTTTTATCTAATTATTTATTTTAAGTAATATCCTACCAGGATGTTACAATTGGTATCAGAGCAAAAGTTTTGAAAATATTTTAAATATTTTGGGGCTTTTGGGGAGTGAGCTTATCGATTGTTGTTTGTGTGACTGAATTGAATGTTGTAATTGAGTGAGTGGCTTTGCTTAACCTAGTGAATTGATTTTTAACAGTTGAAATGTGGCGTATTCAGGCTATGTCTGCTAACAGGAGGAGAAGGAACAAAAATGGTGTTGATGACATCGCGGAGGCTATTCTCCGAATGGTGGATGCGATGCAGCCACCTGTAGCAGCGCTGCCTAGAATGGCAATTGCACCAGTCAGGGTGCCGACTGTGGAGAACTTCTTGCATCACAAGCCAACTGAGTTCACTGGCAAAGCCTCTCCTGATGAAGCGGATGAATGGTTCCGCAAATATGAAAATATTTTCAAGGTGATGAACTGCGTGAATGAGCAGAAGCTTCTCTTTGCCACCTATCTACTGAATGAGGATGCTGAATATTGGTGGGCAAGCATGCAACAACAGATGGAGCCTAGGGAAGAGCCGGTGACTTGGGCCAACTTTAGTACTCGTTTCCTGGAGAAATACTTTCCAGATACAGCTAGACAGGATAGGGATGCTGAATTCCTCGCATTGCAGCAAGAGGATATGACAATGCAGGAGTATGTCAACAAGTTTGAGCATCTGGCGAGGTACTACTCACAGGACATCACCGAGAAGTGGAGGTGTCTGAAGTTTGAGCGAGGACTCAAACATGAGCTGAAGAAGGTGGTAACACCTCTGAGAGAGAGAAGGTTCCCAATTTTGGTGGAACAGGCTAAGAGTGCTGAGCACCTAGAGAAGGGCCCTGGTCCTGTTGTCCGACATCAGAGGAATGTCGCAGAGGCTAGGCAGGTGAAGAAGCCTTACAATCGTCCCCTTACCACCTCTGGAGACTTTAAATGTTTCCAATGTGGGGGCGCACACCTGAAGAGGAATTGCCCGCAGTTGAAGAGTTCACCCAGTGGACAGGGGAGCAATCGCAAATGTTTCATTTGCGATCAACCTGGGCATTTTGCTAACCAGTGCCCCAAGAAGAAGACCAGTACCACTAAGAAACCACCAGGTACAGTATTAGAGAGACCTAGAGCTGCTGGTAGAGTCTTTGCCCTGACCACCACTGATGAGTGCGTATTTTTGCCCTCATTCAATGTTTAATTGTAGGTATTTAATTGAATTTGTGTGCTTAAGGAGTGATTTAATTGACAATTCTGATAATTAGGCTATTTGAACTTGTGATAAAAATGTCTTAAAAAATGATTTTTAGCTGCATAAATTATTTTTGGATATTTTAATGTTTGTTGATGCAGCTGAAGTTAAGATTAAGCTTATTTAAAGGTGGGAAAATAAATTGATTGAAATTACAAAGCACCTTTAAATAAAGCTAAAATTAGCAAGTTCTGGACAAATCACTTATGCACCTCCAATTTTTACTTATACACTCCCCTCTTTCTAAATAGGTCTCACCAAAAACCTATTATGCACCCCCTAATATGTCTATTTGCACCCCTCCTACCACTTGAACTCCACTCAACCAGATGTTGCCATGTGGCAATCCTCAACTTTTAAAATTGGCCAACCAAAACAAGCCACGTGGCATTAATCCTTGCAAACACATCTACACTAATGAAACACTGCCACGTCATCATCTTCCTCCATCTCCCAAAATGGAACCCTAACCCTACTTTTCCTCCTTTCCTAACATCACCATGGCAGCCGCCAGCCACCATTCACGGCCATGGCAGACACCGCACACCATCACCATCACACTTTTTCATCTCTGCAGCAACCAATTCGGCCATGGCAACCACCATCTTCACTGCTACAGATTTACGCAAACTCCATTGCAGCACCTGCGACTCCAACCATGTCCACCATTGACGCACACAGCAGCAACGGAAGTGCCTCCACACCTTGCAACACCACAGATCTGCATCTTTACGCTGCCACCACCATTAACGCGAGCACGAACCACGGTAGCATCGTGACAACGAATTCATGAACTTGCACCAGTTCGCGTTAAGCAACACCGCTGACAACCACCACTTCATCTCTACGGTGCAAGCAACCCTCTCACAAATCTGCACGAAGCGCGACCACCGCAAAGCCTTCATGCTACGAAGCATCTCAACCTTCGCCGGAAAACGCATCTGACCTTAATTCTGGAAGGGAGGAAGGAGGAAGGAGGAGTGAAACCCTAATTCTGGAGAGAGAAAATGCACTACCACGTGTCAGCAGCTGATAGGGCAATGAAATGGTCAATGGAGCAATCAACTCTGGTCAAATTCTGGTCAAAACTGCAAAATTGCTCAAACAAGAGGGACAAAATTGGAAATTGGACAGAAATTAAGTTGCTAATTAATTAAATAAAAATAAAAGATTTTAGCAACCGACAAATAAAGCCCAAAGTCTAGTAGAAGCCTATATAAAGAGACCAAGGGGGAAGTAGAAGAAAAAAAGCTCGGCACGTCGGAATTGAGGAACCCTTAGGGGGACCTAATTTCTTTCTCTCTCTTTTCTTCTCTCTATTATTCTCTCTTTATTTTGCATTCATGGAGTTCTAAAGTTCTTGGGTTGATACCATTGTAATTTCTTAATTGGATTCTGAGGTTAGATCAATTAATTTCTTTGTTCTTTTTATTATTGTTGAGGTTTTCATTCATCTATGTCTTTTATCTTTAAATCACGTAAGAAGTAATGATTTTA
>Ga0214542_1009336_pt1 | contig 15331 bp, 11 predicted proteins | sample CNSS1metaG_FD_160096 | JGI IMG/M metagenome (GOLD analysis project Ga0214542, IMG submission 160096) | Root nodule microbial communities from cowpea collected in UCLA plant growth center, Los Angeles, California, USA - CNSS1 | ecosystem: Host-associated > Plants > Roots > Nodule | place: USA... | reverse complement strand
TTACCAAACTTACTCAATAAATCCAATAATCACAAATCCTAATTAAATCAATCTTTAAGCACAGAAAATTCAATTAAATCCCCAAATTTAAATATTAAATGAGGGCAAAAATTTGAACTCATCAGCCGCCATCACCTCTGATCCATATCGAAGTCGTCACCGTTGGCTTTAGTCACCGCCGACATAAACCCATCTTCGATTTTTTATTTTTTTATCTCCCGCGAGATTATTACCTTGCTCGCAAATGTCGCTGGCACAGCCAAAGCCACCGACAACGACACCGACTATCAATGGAGGCGTCATCGTCATCCATGTGTCATCCACGTGGTGGAGCCCCTTGCATGAAGGTGAAGAAGAGAACTCCATGGATAAGTGATAGTTGGCGGAAGCTAAGTGAAGGATGAAGGTTGATATCGGCAATGGAGTGAAAGGTGAGAAATGAAATCTATCTTAAAGAAGATAGAGGAAGGTGGCTAGAGGAGATGATTCAATCCTCTAGCTCAAATGACTCTTAAAAGGCAATATGAGTGGAGTTTTCTCAACACTAGGCATCTATTGCTTAAAATTTCAAGAGTGATTATAATAGCCTAAAATTTAGGCTTTTATATAAAAGCAAATACACATAAGCACTCTTAGCCCTTGGATGAGAAAGGCATTCAATCTTAGCCATGGAAGGTAGCTTGGAGAAGGAGCAAGGCTCACGACCATTGGATGATGCCTTGGAAAAGGAGGAAGCATTCATATCCCATGGATGCATTGGATCCATGAGGTGTAGGAAGGAACGTTGACTTATACTTAGTCCACCTTGGACCTTTGGTAGCTCACAGCCAAATCTCCTATTGGGCTTGGTTAAGCCCAATTTTAGCAATTCAACTACATATTGTTTGACTTATTATTCTAGAAAATAAGGCCTAAACAATGGGCCAATCTTATTGCTATTCTACTACTCTTTGATACACCTATTCAAATCTTCACATCTTCTTTGGCCCATGTGAAGAGTGTAAGAAGTCCAAATGGGTTTGGGCCATCTTGGATGAAGCCCAATTGGATCTTTTTTAGCATGCCCCTTGTTGTTGGGCCTCTTGATGGGCTTGGACTTGAAGGTGTACCTTGGCATGATTCTGGGCTTGTTGGGGTCACATCACCACGTGTCTCCTCCTTCCATTTCCTTCAATTTTAGCCTCCTATGACTCACTAGCGCCGTGTGAGCCACCGCGATTGGGCTCGCAATAGTTATGCATTCGTTCATCAAGAATTGTCGCCACTGCATCCTTACACTGCATCACTACCATCGGAGATAACATCAGCGACGTCCTCTTTCGCCTCCAAAACAACATGAAGTCTCCTCTCCTTCACTTTGTTTCAATGGGATTTGGATTGTGTGCTTGTGTTCTTTTCTTTGGGTTTTTCTGTGGGTTCAACAGGAAAGTGATAATGGAGGAAATCTTTGTTGCATAGGAATAATGGAGTGCAATGATGATGAACGACGTTGTTTGTATTGGGTGTTCAGTTTGTTTAGTGAGAAATGAATAGAAAATGAAGGATGGCAGTGTTGGACATTGGAGGGAGGAGATGAGCATGAATGGGAAAGGTGAAGGAAAATGTGTTGGCTGATGGTGTAGAATGGAAATGTTGGTAGAGGAAAAAAGAGTGAAAAACGCAAACTCATCACGGTGGGTTCTCGGATGCTATGGAGATTTTGTTGGGTAATGAAAAATATGTTAATGGTGATAAACGTGAGGATTCAATCAAGTCATTTTTGGTGGACAGATACTGGTTTTTTAGATGGAGGAATGTGGTGAAGGTTCTTGATGACGGGGGAATGGAATGATGAAGAAGAAATGACTGTGGGGAGCCCCCTAAAATATGATAGTATGATTCGGTAAAAAGTCGTGTTGGAAGAATTGGAAAGAAAAGAGGTCCCCTTTAATTTTTGTTGCTCTGATTTTTGAACCCCTACTCTCCAACCTCGTGCCGTGGGATAAGGTTGAAAACCGTGGTTGATTATTATATTTTATCACTTTTACTCAAACGAAATTAGGTGTTGACACAAGGAAACGCTATTACCACAAACAATAAATGTCTTCCTTAGCACCAATAAGTGGCTTTTTCTGGATATCATTTTCAACACATCACACCTGGGTAGTACTTTCAAAATACAAATTCAATTTCCATTACTACTTATAATTTTTCATTCATAAGAGAAGAACATTCGTATGGACATATACAACAATTGTGTACAAAATAATATCAACAATTAAACCAATTCATCAATAATACCTACTTCTAAAGTGATCATGACCATCACATTATATTGACAACAATAAACCGCTTTAACAACAACCATTATGCTGCCATGTAAAGATCATAGTGCTCAAGCACTTCTTGGAAAGACTACCTCCCTATTAGGTCCATCTAGTCCAAGACGCTAAAAAGCCCAAATCTACAACAAAGAATGTTAACGACAACAACAATCCTGGTTTCTAGTGTTCAAAAAATGGTAACCAAAAAGCCACTTATTTAAGTTGGAAAATACACTTATTGGTTGCAATAATTGTGATTTTCCAAATCAACACAATTTCAGTTTGCGGTCACCGACAACGAACCATGCAAAACGAATGTCGAATGTTTACGTCTTCTTCCAATGTCCTAGTCATACTACTACAAAAAAAATGCACAAGCGGAAAGGGTTTCTCTCGCTCTGCTCTCCTTTCAACAACTAAACTGTGAAACCATGTGCCACACCACGATGCCCACTGAAATGACGATTGCTTCGGAGACGATAGAAGATGAACCCAAAACTATGATTGCTTCGGAGACGACAGAAGACGAACCCACAACTTTTCATGTTAACAGCTTGGCTACACAAGTTTCAAATGTCAACCGCTTCGGGGCTAGGAACCCCTTTGCTCGCTCTCACTTCAACAACAACACTTCATGTTCTAAAAAAAAAGAAACACTTCATTGTTGCTTAACACTGACCGAAGACAAAACAAAGGCACAACAATGGAAACCAACATTGCGGTTCTAAAAGGAAACCTTTTTCTCTCAGGTGGTCGAAAAAGGTGAATAGGAGTCTGAAAAAACAATATCTCCCCTACTTCCGTTGGGGAACGACACCGCTTCTGAAAACCTACTATCTAAGAATAAAATCTAAAGTGAACCGCTTGAATGGTGGAATCACTTCATTCATCTTATCTGTTTTTCTCACGCACATGCGCCTATCATTTTCTCCACCCCAACACGCAACTTCACGGGCCACAACACACAACTTAAAATTATTAAAATAATAAAAGGGAAATGCCACGTTAAGTTGACTCTTAAGCGGGTTAAAAAGAGGTAAGAATTGTCGGGTTAAACTATCATTATCCTAATAAAAATAAGTGTAGTGGAATAAAAATATGGGTGTTGTATTATAAGAATGTTATATACTACATCACAGTTTAGGTAGCCAAAGGGTGATTTTTTTTCGTAAGCTTATTAGGATGACTAAATTTTGAACAGTATAATTATTCAGAAGAACAAAGTATACTTTTATTCATGATTGAAGAAATCATATATGATGTGGTTTTGGAATATATTAATTTTTTTTTAATATTTGAAAAAGTCATATTGCAAATCAAATCAAATCAAATTGATGAATAAAAAGGAGATTAACGTAAGGAGATTGGAAAAAGTGAGATGATAAAGTAACAGAGGAATCAAAAGAAAATACTATAGAGATCGATAAAAAGTGTGATAGAAACATAGAAGACAATATCGAGAAAAATGTAAGAATAAAACTAGATCGAGAAATGAGATATTTATAATAATTACCACAAAAATTGGAAAGAATGGTACACCTGGCATAATAAGGTGGACAATTTTAAGGAAGTTATATCATAAATGTAATTTTTCTTCTATTTTATTTTTAGTTGAGCAGTCAAAAAAGGAGAAAAAAAATATATAAATAGATAATTTCAATGTTTATTAAGGGTGACAAATTGTAAATACAATTCAAACACTTTGGGAACACCACAAATAGGAGAAATGACAAATCTAGTGATGAATGTATCAATTTTGATCACTGTTTTCATGTACTTCCTTTACCAATTCTTTCTTTATCATTGATATTATTTATTTTTTAGGGTTAAATATGTCTTTGGTCTCTTAACCTTCGGTTAAAATTGGAAATAGTCCATCATTAAAACTTTGGACCAATTTAGTCTCCTATTTTAGAAATGCATGAATTTAGTCTTTTTAAGCAAATTTTGTTAAGTTTATTTGATGATTCAAATGCGTTTTTTCGCTAACATTGAAGTGGAAATGTGTCAAACGGTTTAAACAACTCAAATGCTATCATGACACGTATTTGAAACATAAAATAAACTTAACAAAATTTGGTTAAAAGGACTAACTTCACGCATTTCTAAAGTTAGGGGACTAAATTTATTCAAAGTTCGAGGAGGGACTAATTCCAATTTTCACCGAAAGTTAAAGGACTAAAAACATATTTAACCATTTATTTTACTACAATTTACATTCCTACAAACCTTTATTCATATTCATTCTCTTCTTCATCTACTTTCTTCTCCATTTTTATCTTTTTGGACCTTTATCCACCATTCCATCTCTAAATACAAAAATACAAAAAAAAAATATGGTTATTAGAGAAAAATGCACGATTCCCTATTTGAAAGATATATTAAAAGAGAATCCAATGAAGGTATTTGTGACTTTAATCCACAACATAAGTGGATTCTTCATCAAGTTCGTGTTGACAGTGGAATCATAAACATTAATATAATCCAATTCAGATTGAAAAACATTACTTTTCTAGCCCTTTGATAAAAGAATTCACGTCAAGTTAATTTGGTTCATCTATAAGCATTTTGGACCATATCGAACCAAAATCCTCGACAAACATAATATGATTTTCTTATTTACATTTGTTAACATTAAAAAAGTCACGGTATATGATTTTTTTAATGGAAAATACTCTAACCATGAAGGAAATAAGTTTCTAGATGTATTTGATATGAACCACATTTTAGATAAGTCTTTTGTACCTCATCAATTTGATTTTGTGGGTATTGCCAAATTTGAGGACGCTTCCCCGAATCATTATTAAAAATTTTCAAATTCATTCTATGTAACTCTATAGAGTTATTTTTAATTTTCTTCAGTTCTTGGATTCTCATTAAATTTCTGAAGTGTAGTTGACGTAGATGCATTTTTTTCATCTTCATTACAAGCCTTCCTCTTGAAAAAAGAATAAATTCTTTTGCTCTTTATCATAATTTTTCTATTATAAATTTATCACTTCCCATTTATGTAGAAAAAGATAAATTTATCAATACCCCAAATTAAATCTCAAAACCAAGACTCAATATTTTAAGAAAACTAACAACTTCTAAATGATCATTTTTCCTTACCTTAAAGTAGATTCATAATATTGTTCTTTCCATACACAGTTTCAAAGCCTAAAATATTTTAATCTACAAAAAGAAGAGTTTCATCAACAATTAGAGCATGATTTTATGATTTTTAACAGATAGAGATTTTCCTAGAGCGTAGAAAAACCACAAGCAAGAAGAAAATCGATTGCAAAAAAAAAGGTAGAAAATGAACTTTCTTAAAATAAGAAATTGTTCAGTCCAAAATGTTCCTTAACTCCTCAGTTTCACTATGATGCAATTTTATTTTCAAAATGATAAGAGATTAATGGTGAAAATTGAGATAGAAATGGGAGGTGAGAAAAAGATGGAGCTACTAAATAGAGAAAAATAAACAAAAAAGAAAACGAAATTACAAAAAGGGGAAAAACATAATTTTCAAATTTTAAGAATTTTTTTTTAAACTAACTTAATAAAAATAATATATAAATATAAATATAATTTTAAAATATCTATAAAGAAATAAAATGAAAAAACTTTCATAATAAAAAACTACCCCTACTTCACATTCTAAGCAGATGATATTTTTTAGTAGAAATTGACAAACTTAAGTGATTATTATTTTTTGTGACGACTAGTATCAAATTTTTGTATAAACAAAATACTGAGATAATCCACTATTTTTATTGATTGAGATACATTTATTTATATGAGCTTGGTTTGTTTAAACAACTAGTGTGAAGTGTATAGAAACCCAAATTTGTAAAGACTTTCTCTTGATATTTTTTGAGAGTTATCGATATTGTGTCATAAAACTTATGTTGCATGTGGTATCGATTGTTTCGTGGCAGAGGCCAAGTGGGTCGAGTCATAATTAAATCGTGGCGTTTGGAATATTACACCCTTAAGTAAAAAGAGTTGAATCTTGACTAACAACTCTTTTGGCCTATTGATAAGTACTCAATCCTAACAATTGGTATCAGAGCCAAGGTCACAAGTTTGATTCCCGGTGGGCAATTGTTAAGGGAGTTATTGCTGCGGGTTGCACAATTGTTCCGTGATGGAGGCTAGGTGGGCCGAGTCACAATTCAAGTGTAGGATTCCTTCCTAGTAGGCAATTGTTAAGGGGGAGATTGTTGCGGGTTGAACAATTGTCCCATGGCGGAGACCAAGTGGGCCAACTCACAACCTAAGAGTGAGATTCCTATATAGCTTTTGGCTTAATGATAAGCGCTCGATTCTAACAATAAAGAATTTTCTAGATGTATTTGATATGAACCACATTTTGGTGTTGTGAGATGTAGTTAAATTCTTGCTCTAAAGAGTGTGGGTATGGGGTCAAAGGGTAGTGAGTGTTTTATGTGTGTTGTACAAATTTGCACATAGTGATTATTCTCTAGTTGTGGTTTTTCTCCGTAGTTGGAGTTTCCACATTATATTTTTGTGTTCCTTGTTTTTATCTTGTTTTTTTATTAATAGGATTATTCTTGGGGGTAAAGACGATAATGTTCTTAATTGATGATCCGTTTTTCTCAACATGTGGTATCAAGAGCTATGGTTCGGTAGAATTTTTTCTTAGTATGCTCTATTGTTGCAGCGTAGTTTGATCTTCCACATCAGAAAAGATTAATTTCTTGTTGGAGAATCATTCGTGTTTGTTGAAGTTGCAATGTGATGGAAGGATCATTGTCAGCGCCATGTTGGCATGGTAAATCTGCAGCTAGGTTTGTGGAGGTACAAGGACTATGAGATGCATTGATCTGTAGTGGATTTCGCATGTGGTGAGATTCTCCTAGATCTGCGGAAGAGGTCGTTATTTGTGCTTGTGTGGCGCCCTTGCATATTTGAGCTTGCAAGGAGTGCGTTTGCGATTTCGGTAATGCTTTGTGATGGACAACAATGTGACAATGAACAAAATTACTCTTATCTGCATGGGCTGTGATGCAGTGATCTATGGTGTCCTGTGGTGGTTGTGTAGAGATTATGAAGGTTGGTATTGTGATTTTTCACATCTATATGAGGAAAAAGATGATGTGGTAGTTCCTAATTGGTCAGATTTGAAAGTAGATGACTGTGAGTATAGTTGTCAAAATGGGTCACCCGACCCAGCTCACTTATTAGCGAGCCAACAAAATTAGAAAAAAACACAATTTTTTTTCTTCAATCTCAAGAAAACTAAATTATAATTCAATTTAAAATCTAAATAAACTTCAATACAGTCCAAATAAAATCCCAAATTATGTTAAACTCCAAATACAAACCAAAATCACAAAAATATACATTACTATCTAACATCAAATCATTCTTGTCACTTATCAAACTATAGTATTAGAGTCTTGAATGGATAAATCCACAACATTTTCATCTCTTAAAGCATCTTCTTTATCCCCATCTACAATAAAACAAGAAAAAACTAATGTTAACTAATAATATTAAAAGACTAAGTATTAAATAATTAAATTAATTTTACACCTCTTAGTTCAAAACCATATATATATATATATATATAATATATAATATATAATATATAGTATATAATATATAATATATAATATATAATATATAATATATAATATATAATATATAATATATAATATATAATATATAATATATAATATATAATATATAATATATAATATATAATATATAATATATAGTATATAATATATAATATGTAATATGTAATATAATATATATATATATAATATAATATATATACATATATAATATATAATATAATATATATATATATATATATATAATATAATATGCATATATATATATATATATAATATATTAATTTAATATTTAAAATTTATTGGCGGGTTGGTGAGCCAACTCGGCTCATCACTGGTTCAACCCGAATGAGCTGAGTTCTTAGTGGGTTGGGTTTATTTTTAATCCGTACTGAAATTTATAATTTTCTTTCAACCCAACCCGACCTGAACCGGTGATGAGCCGGGTTGGCTCGCGGGTTATAAGCCATTTTGACGGCTCTAATTGTGAGACGTAGCGGCATCTGATTAAGCAAATTGTGAATGCATAGGCATTGGTTAGCATTAATGCAAGGTGCATGGAATTCTATCACTACAAGTGAAAATTCGTTAGATGATCTAATTTCAAGTGGAAATTCTTGGGATGGTTTGATTTTAAGTGGAATTCTATCACTACAAGAATGTTGCCAAATTGCGTCGGCAAAAATGAGACACCCCAAAGCGAAAGCCCACGCAAATAGATAAATTGCGTTAGTCCAGAGACGGAATGTGAACCACGTCAAAAACTTCGATGCAAAGCCTTCTTGCATCGACTAAACGGGGATGAAGTGTAGCTTCTTAATTATTGTCGGCCTAGCCCACATACAATAAAATATAAAATCTAAAATCTAAAATTATTTACGCAAACTAGGAAGAATTATTCAATATATATAGCAGAAGAACTAATATAACGCATCTGATAGAGTGGCATTACATTCTAAACTATATAACTTAATTAAAAGAACAACCAGATCCAAGCCACAAATAGGAGAATAAAGACATAACACACTTGATGCCATAAGAAAAAATTGATGTTTCACATATTTGTTGTCGATGACGAAGAAAATGAGCCCTCTCATTCTTCCGCTCTTGTCATCAATATTGCCATCTCAAACAGTTGAGCTAATCCACTATGCCCACCGCCACCACCACTGGCATCAGTGACTCCTCCAATTCAAAGCAACGACACACAAAGCCAATCGAGGAGAAGAAGTCGCTATCTAGGGATTAAGCAGCAGGGTCTGCTTAGAACTTGTTGCTGGCTTGACAAATTGAAAAAAGAAATAGAACAAGGATTGGATCTAGGGTTGATTAAAGAAGAAGAGAGTTCATAAAATGGGAGGGTTTGGAAAAAGGGTAAAGTGAAAAGTGTCTCTAAGAGAAGGGGAAATGGAAAGTAATCTCTTTTAAATTTTTTGTCTTATTCATTTTTTGTAGGGTAAGATAAGATATTGATTTTTTTAGTTTTGATTTAGTTTTCATAATATTTTAATATTTTTTTTCTATTTAAGTTGTGTATTGCATTTTTACTATAAAATTTAATATAACTATTGTTTCTTCTCCCAAATAGATTTTAACACTTTCATTAATTTTTTTATCAAAAATTTTACATTTGCGTCGGCTAGACCGATGTTAGCCGACTCAGATAATGTCCGACGACAAACCGACGCCACATTTTCGACTCTAGTCGATCGCATTCTTTTAGTGTATGAATGGTTTGATTCTATGTGGAAATTCTTGGGATAGTTTGATTCCAAATGAAAATTCTTACGATAATTTGATTCCAAATGATACTCTTTATGGTGGAGTATGTGTTGTTATAGGCAATGAAGATGTGATTATTTTAATCAGGATGGAGAATGTTGGGTTGATGAAAATAACACGTCTTGAAAAGTCTCGCATCGCCTAGGATAACCTAGGGGGTGGGTGTTAGTAACTATATAATGGGCTATAAGTGCATGATGTTCCTTGCTCCAAGTCAATGACACTTTGAGATAGTATTTGACTTTTCTTATACTCTTATAGTAGGGTGTTGTGAGGTGTAGTTAAATTTTTGTTCTGGAGTGGGTGGGTGTTGAGGTCAAAAGATAGAGAATGTTTTTTGTGTGTTGTACAAATTTGCACGTAGTGATTATTCTCTAGTCATGGTTTTTCTCTATATTTAGAGTTTTCACGTTATATTCTTGTGTTCGTTGTTTTTATCTTGTTTCTCTATTAATAGGGTGATTCTTGGGGTAAAACTGGTAATAATCTTAATTGATGATGCATTTTTCCCAACAACTTAGGCTTAGGATTGTGTTAATATATTATTGATTTATGAAAGCATATAAAATACTTTTTAACAAAATCAATTATGTTTTATGTTTTAGTACATTTTTCTTGTGTTTTTCAACTTAGGAATGTTCGACAATCTGCTCAATAATTAAGTGGAAAGTGTTGACCAATCTTCTTTATTGAGATTAGTAATATGTCACATTGTATGGTTGTTGTTTTAGAATATAATTAGGTACAACGAAGTAGCTTAGAATGTATATGTAAGTTTTTATAATATATATTGTTAAGAGTTTACAATATATAAGTTTTAATTGTTTAATAGTTAGTGCTTGCTATCTCCATGATAAGGAAGAAAATAAATGAAACAAATCAATTAATTAAAAAAAATGGTTTGTGTCATGTTGGTGTGACTGTATATAACTGAACTGATTAATTACTTTAACAGATCATATATAACTACAATCCATGCAAAATGTTGGAATATGTTAGCTAAAATTGTTAATTTTCAGTATCAATTTTAATTATAGTTAATTAAGAAATTAGCATTCATCATCCTTTCTTTCTTCACATGAATATTTTCTATATGGCTTATTTCAAGTTATATATATATATATATATATATATATATATATATATATATATATATATATATATATATATATATATATATATATATCTCCATTAATAATGTCATCAGGTTTCACATGGAATGAGATATATAGAAGAACTGAAGTGATCATGATAAATTATCTTCACACTTTTCATTATTTCATAAAAGAATGAGAAAAGCACGTGGATTAAACTACTAGATCTTGCCAGATTCTTTTTATTCTTGTATATACACAAAATATGTGGCTTTAAATGTTTTTCTATATATACTCTTCTAACTTTTCAATGTGTCCATTTTGGATTTGAGAATCATAGATAACTTGAGTATTTTGGTAAGCTTAGAATAATCCATTCATAATAATTGAAACTAATTCGATGGGTGGAGGAACAGCATGAGTCCATATCCTATGCTCTTTTTACTGCTTTTTTTATGTTGTTTTCTGTTGAGCATTAAAAATACACTGTGTTAGTATTTTAAATATTTTTTTAATATATTTTAAAATGTTAAAATTAATAATAAATAGTGTATTATAGAGACACACTAGAAAAATAGAACCAAAGAATCTTAATTCAAATATAATATGTGTATATTTGACTGAATTCACATAAGCACTGTATTCGTATGTAATTATACCTGTACATAATTATATACTGTGTGCTCTTCTGAACCTTTGCACTTATATTAGTTCCACAGACAACTTTGTTTCTTTACTTCAGTTCTAACTACAATCAATATTTGATTAGACCATAATTTTTATCTAATGAATATTAGACTACTAACTATTAGTATATGAACATTTATTATTCTAAAAACAGTTAGAGATAATTCTATATATCTCTATTTATTGTAAAATTAGTATGCTATTGTTAGCTTAACAAAGTCAATTATGTTAACATGGCCAATTTTTTTATTAGGTATTAGAAACAGCCAATCTTGTGAGTGAAGTTATTGAAATTGTGGTTTATTAGGAAAAAGAATTGCAGCGTGAAATTTATTTTGAAGGTTGAACTTTTTTTGTTGGTGATTGGTTATAATTTCTCTTTACGAGACTGTGGATTTCAACTGCTAAAATCACACCGGAAAACCAAAATCCAATTGAGCTACAATTTCCCTCTATACCTCAAAACAAGTTACAGTGAAATCAAAAATCCAAAATGTAATTATCTTTGTCCTTTTTAAAAAACCATGTAAGACCAACCAGAGTAACAAAATAATAATAATAATAAAAAACAATTTTCATATGAAGGTCAAAACATATGCCATCTCTAAGAAAACATACACAGAAGCATAATATAAACTTTTTACTCCACACTAATACACTCTAAACCCCCCCTTCCCCAATTTTTTTTTAGAAGTTCAAACCAAAGCAAGAAGGAACTAATGAAAATTGATTTCATATCAAAGGTAAAGCATATCATCCTTAACAAAACACAATCATGTTTTAGTTCACCATGTGTATATCTTCATATTAATATATATATATATATATATATATATATATATATATATATATATATATATATATAATCATAGTTTTCAAAAAGTAAATACACATATCTTTTTCACTCAAGATTGAAACCTTGATTAGTCTTATAATCCCAACCATTGTGATCGAAAATAAAACATAATAATCACACACAAAAAATAACAAAAAGGATAACAAATATAGGTCACATATAATTGAATTGACTAACCTCGTCTAAACAAAACACAAAGAGTGAATTCAGCTTGATACAAAGATTGAAAACATTGAGAGAATATATACTCATAGTTCATATCCCAAATTGATTCAAGGAGCGTGTGGCTTGTGGCTTGTGGCTTGGAAAGTAAAATAAGACCTAGGATAAAATTTTGAAGAGATAAATGGATTGAGTATATGCCACTCATGTATTCATATCCCAAATTGTACAAAAATACAAGTATAAAGGAAACAACATTAGATGAATTTGGGAAATGGAATGATAACATGTGGAATTGGAAGAGAGAATGATTTAAGGGGAAAAACCTCAAGTATGCTCATTTATGTTAGAAATTTTTTGAAACTCATCAAGCATGGAATAAGAGGATAGTTAGGTCCATCAATACAATATTTTCATAGGTAATGATGTTAAACAAAGTGCTTATGAAGGAAAACCTAATATGTAAGGGATTAACTATATATGTGGAGTGTGTTAGTATAAATGAATTTGGTGCATAAAGATTTGAGAAAAATATTGCATAGACATGATGTAGTTATGATCAACTGATGAAGATATGAAGAATTGAAAGAATGTGTGTTGATTAAGCTTGGTGCGTGTACTAAATCTGACTATCACATGAAGATCTCAAAGCTTGAATATTGGAGCTCAAAGTGAAGACAGATTGCAAAGGTGTCTAGGGTCTGATTGCAATCTTTTAACTTGTTAAATGGATTTTTTAACAGATTTACTAGCTGTTATAGTTTTGTAAGTTACATATTTAATCACTTGAATTAACTTTCAATCAATTGATTTTACTTAAGTCAAGTAAAATCAACAAATTGAATAGATAAATCAACCTATTGAATATGCTAAAAAATAGTTTATAAAATCTTATATTTTAGATAGAGCTGTAATAGTTGTCATTTTGAGCATGAAATCAGTGTAAACTTTTGGAAAATTTTCTTTCTCTAGAGTATACAGATCTACAATTGTTCATGTAGCAATCTTTGATTTCATGGAGTATTTTTGTTTGGTGTAGAGACTTGGAGAAAGAGGTTTGGTTGGCTAGGGAGAGCCATCATCTAGGTTTGGTCTTTTTCAAGTTTTTAGGTGTTGCTTGGTGGGTTTTCAAGTCTGCAAATGGAAGTCTTGTTGTGCTTTCTTGAGATTCTTGTGAAATTCAAGAATCTTGGTGTTTTTTGTATATTTCGAAAGTGTATTCTTGGTGGGTTGTGTAAATTTTTTGAAATAGTGCAAAGTTAGGCTAAGGTTGCCTTGACTAACTAGATGTAGCTCAATTTTGAGTGAACCTGTATAAAAATCCGTGTACAAATGTTTGATCTTTCTCTTTTTGTATGTTGTTTGATAAAGAGTTTCAAGAAATTTGTTTTAAGCAATCTTTATATGGTATTTGTTAATTTGATACAATCTAAAGCTCTAACTTTGTTTGTATTATTGATTGGAATCAATCTTGATAAGTTACTAAGATTGTTTCTAAGATTATCATCAATTTCAATTTTGTACATAATTTTCTTGTATTTTAATTGTTTCTATATTTTAATATGTTGAAAATTATTGATTTGTCTAATTGATTGTTTGTTTAATAAAATCAACTTGTTATCTTTGTTTTTAATCAATTGAAAATGCATATTCTAGTAGCAATTGCATACTGAGTTTTTTGTCATTTTCATTTGATTAGAAATGTTTTTACAAGTTTAAAAGGAACTAAATTTTCAAAAAGGCCAAATTTTGGGTGTGACATAGAAACTGAAATAAAGTTGGAATGCACTTGCAGAGGTTGGCAAGGATCAAAACTTGAGCGAGAATTTACAGTAAAGTCATCATATAACGTTTTACATTAAACCAATGCGGAAGTGTGTATTGCATATAATATGCTATGGAGAACTAGGACTATTCCAAAAGCACAAATATTAGGTTGGAGGGTTTTGTTCGATAAGTTGCCAATAAAGGATAAATTACCTGTGAGGGGGATCCATTTGCAAAATAATATGTGTGAGCTATGCTCAGATTGTAAGGAGAGTGAATCATACCTCTTTTTTACCTATAGAGTATCTTAAAGGGTATGGAATATGTGTGATAGGTGAATGGGGTGTCTTCGGTGCATAACAATCAATCTAATGCTAATTTCCAACCTTTCTACCTCTTTAACCTAAATAGCAACCAAAATCCAATCTAGAAAAGGTATGTGGATAGTAATTATATAGGAAATTTGGAAACATAGAAATGGAGTTATTTTTAGGCAAAGGAGGGTGGACCCAGAAGAAATCTTTGGTTTAATCCAACTGAGCACATGGTCTTGGTTGAAATACAAGATGCCAAATGTTAATTTCTCTTATAGTGATTTGTGTTTATGCCCTTATTATGCTTAAAATATCTATGAACTGGTAATCTCTGTGTGTTTCTTATTGCCTTAGGTGACAAAATAACACTAGATAAATGAAGGCTTAAAGCATGGTTATAGGGGAAGACACATAATAATAAATATGCAACTTTTTGCTATGAAGTCAAGAAGAAATACAAGAAACACCAAGTTTGGCTATTATGAAAGGCGTGCTAAAAGCATAAGGTTCTACAATTATTTTGGTTTTCTTTGTTTTTTTTTTGTGAACTGCACACTAAGATTCTTATATATTTATGTATCTCTAGTGGGTTCTGTGGGTGTTGAATCATGAGAAGGGTTAATTTGTTGAATCATAACCATGCTCATATATTGATCTGACTCATGTGAGAAGTTTGTATTTTAAGCAGCTTCTCTTCTGGAATCTTTGCACATATTATGATGAGGACTAACATGTACTTTTCTGTAAAAGAATTAAAGTACCACATAAATGATATATA
>Ga0214542_1009327_pt1 | contig 15352 bp, 12 predicted proteins | sample CNSS1metaG_FD_160096 | JGI IMG/M metagenome (GOLD analysis project Ga0214542, IMG submission 160096) | Root nodule microbial communities from cowpea collected in UCLA plant growth center, Los Angeles, California, USA - CNSS1 | ecosystem: Host-associated > Plants > Roots > Nodule | place: USA... | reverse complement strand
AATTCCGTATTCGTTGTGAGACGACTCAGGGTTATCTTAACCCTAACTATTTTCTTCACTACAAACTGGCAATACTGAAGTTGCTAAAGTAGTGGTAATTTGATCGCCTAACGACAACGATATCAATGATTGAAATTCGTTTTCTAGCATTAACCATTATTAAGTTATGATTAAAGAGGCAATTGAGGGAAAGAGATAGAGTTTTTTTTATTGGCTTCTATGAGGGTTGTGAGGAGAGGATCTACAAAGCATCTATTGTGCTAATTGAGTGAGAAGGAGAGCTGAATTAAGGAAGAAATAAAGAGGTCGTTGTTGATCAAGGGGAGACTTCAAACTATCAAGTGTAGCAAGGAATTCCAGGTTAGGGGAGCTGAACTCCGTGATTTTGATTTGTAATATTTATTTTGCATGATATATGTATAACTGGATGATTGAGGCTTATCTGATTCTGTTTAATTTCGTAGTTTCTGGAAATTTTCCAGCAACCGCCTGGCGGGCCTTCAAAGTCGTCACACAACTCATGCAGATTTTAGTGATTTTTTGGGTTCTTGTGAGGAACCGCCTGACGGCTAGCTCATGCCGCCAGGCGACACAAGTTGTTCCACCCAGTTTCCTGGGTTTTTAGATGATCCGCCTGGCGGTTATGAACACCCGCCAGGTGACGCAAGCCAAATTTGTCTCGATTTTAGGTCTTCTATGTTCTAGGCTATTTTTGATCGATGGAAAAGGTGTTTTAATCATGAATTGATTAAATGGAAGGGGCTAATTATGAAATTATGAGGTGATATGAAGAAATTAGATTATTATTGTATTTACTTTTATTACGGTTTGAGTAATTGGGGGGATTTTGCGTTTAGGAATCAATTGCAACGTGAATTGGACTGAAAGTGGTTCATTTTATGTTAATTTGATACTTGGTTGCGGTGGATTGTATTATGGTTTGATGAATGGGTGAAATAAGGATGATGGTGATCTTAGGGTTCTCAAGCGTAGGAGGATTCGGGGAAATTCCCATTATGGTATGCACTGCCTAACGACATTGTGATTGTCGCCAAGTGCCAGACCAAACCAGTGGCACAGAGTAGTTGGACTTGTAGCAAGTTGGGAATTCTTTGTGGGGTCAATTTAGGGTATTAAAAAGTAAAGTTAGAATATGTTGGCTATGGTATTATGAAGAGTAAGTAATACATGGAGTGAGATTAGAGAGAATTCTAAATGCTGAGTTGTGTTAAAAGATTTGAATATAATGATAGCACAATAGATGTCAATGTAAACCAAAATGCTAAATGATGAGGCATAATCTAATTTAGGAGTTGGGCTATAAAGTGGAGTTGCCTAAGGTGAATATGTGTTATAATTCTAAAATAAGGTATAATTGGTATGTTACTTGTAATTGAGTGGAGATTGATGTAATAATTGGACACAGTGATGGGTTTTAGGTATGTTGTGACTCTAGACTATAGTTGAGTAATATGGTTGTCCTTAGTTGATTATAAGGGATTGGTGTAGTCAAAAGGGTGAATCGATCAATGAGGATGAGTATGATAGCAAGGCATAAGAGAAGTGAGTTTCAGGACTATTGAATAGAACTTATGTGATTGCTAATTATGTGATGTGTTATGAAGGCATTGAGAAGGATTGAAATCTACTCTGATGTGCCTAAACCAATACAATTCGTTGTATTGGTGTAGTGCCTGGCGGTGGGGTTTGGACCGTCAAGCGATAGCTACTATTCCATGGGACTATTGTGATGCGTGGCGCTTGTGATGAGGGTAGTCCCGCTAGACGATAGTTGTAAAGTCAATGGCATCAAAGGCACGAAGCGCCTAGCGGCAGAGGAGTTTCGCCAAGCGGTGTGGAACAAAATTTTGCCTGGCAGCTCCAAGGCAGTTTCAGGCAATAATGAAGAGACAAAATATTTGAATGCTTTGGAGGTGCGTGGTCTACAAGGCTTTGGGTGATACCTTAAAGGTCTACTTGCTGGGATGTTCCTTGAGTTGTGGCTTAGAATAGAGGGTAAACACGTGGCATTCCTTGAGTTGTGGCTCGGAATGACATCTCTTGAGTTGTGGCTCGGGATGGCGGATGAACACAAGGAATCCTTGAGTTGTGGCTCGGATTGACGAGTGTTGCCAGTGTGAGTGTGTAAGTTGTGGCTCGTACAGATGGGTCTAGAAAGATTGCCCTCCTCAGTAATTAGCCGACGAGTTTGGTAGTATTGGGACATTACAAACTATGCTTTGTATTGGGAACTCCACCTAGCATTATAGAGTGTGATCTGTAGCAGTTTTCCCGCACGTGTTCTACAAGTTGTGGCTTGTAGTTGTGGTAGCAAAAGTATCTTTAGGTATTCATCTAAAGACGTAGAACATGGATAAACAAGGTGGTGGCCATGTGGTATGAAATCAAAGGATAGAGTTCCTTTGATATGTGTGTGCTTATATATTTGAAATATATATATATGAATTTTATAATGTTAGCTCACCCTATTTGCTTATGTTTGGCGATGATTGTATAATGCGTTATATGGGAGCAAATGATGTTACAGGTGGTTCTGGTGATGCATAGAGCCGGAGCGGGGATAGCGTGGGAAAAACTTTTACAAAATTTTTATTATTTATGGATTTTGGAATTTTGTAAACGTTTATTTTTATTTGACTTGGAACTTGTAGTCGATATTTATGTATTGTGGTTTTTGAGTTAATAGAGATTTTAATAGAAGTTTTCATTTTTCCTTGTTTTTAGGAAAAGATAAAATAAATTAATGTGTAATTATTATCTATTGAATTTTTATTTATTTAAATTCGTAATATCCGACCAAAATGTTACAATAATAGAGTGGTAATGAAGAAGATTGGTAATAGAAGAAAAAGAAGATTATTACTTATTAATTGGCAATGAAGAATTCCTCAACATTAAGAATATATATGAAGAGAATAGGAGAAGTCATACCTATTTAAAGAGTCACAACCGTATATAATCATGCTTCAAATTTATTGCAATTTCTTGGGAATACACATACCAACAATTAAGTAGCACTTATTAAAGAAAAATAATAATAACATTAGAACAAATAACAAAATAAACACTATAAAATAAAAACTCGTTAAATAAAAAATTATACAATAAAAGCTTTATTAAAAATATATTTATCAAAAAGTTACATGTTGAGTAATTAGGAACTTAAAATCAAAACTAATGAATAAAAACTTAGAAAAACAAACAATCAGATCTTAAAGAAGAACAAAATATTAGCCAAAGTATAAAATTTTTTCGTACCTTTATTCTCGTCATCAAAGAGTGAAAGGTTGAAAGATTGAAACTGTATTGTGTTCTTCAAATATTTGAGTTGATCCACCTCGCAAAAAATATACATTCATCAGTTTTAAAAAAAATTCAAAAACCATTCAAATCTTACAAAAGAACAAAAGATTCGACACAGTCTACAAATTTTGTAGCTTTATTGTCGTCGTCAAAGAGTGAATCGTTGAAAGATTCAACCTTTATTGTGTTCTTCAAATATTTGATTCATCTCACAGAAAATATACATTCATCAGTGAAAAATACATCAAACCATTCAGATCTCACAGAACAACAAAAGATGCGACACAGTCTAACAATTTCGTAGCTTGTCTTCAAAGAGTGAAAGGTTCAAAGATTCAACCTTTATTGTGTTCTTCAAATATTTGACCCACCTCGCAAAAAATATATATTCATCGGTTTAAAAAAATTCAAAAACCATTCAAATCTTACAGAAGAACAAAAGCTCCGGCACAGTCTAAAAACTTCGTAGCTTTATTGTCGTCTTCAAAGAGTGAAAGGTACAAAGATTGAACCTTTATTGTGTTCTTCAAATATTTGATCCACATCGCAGAAAATATACATTCATCAGTATAAAAAAACATCAAAATCATTCAAATCTTATAGAAGAACAAAAGATCCAACACAATCTCAAAATTTCGTACCTTTAATGTCGTCGTCAAAGAGTGAAAGGTTGAGATATTCTATCTTTATTGTGCTCTTCAAATATTTTATTCATCTCGTAGAAAATATACATTCATCAATATAAGAAAACATCAAAACCATTCAAATTTTAAAGAAGAAGAAAAAATTTGGCACAATCGTAACTTGTGCGACCATGATGGTTAGTGTTGTGGTTCACAGAGTTAGTATGGTTGACGGTGGGTTGAAGTAGTGGCGGATCTTGACTAATAATGTTGGGGGAGCCAAAATAATATACTCAAAATTCAAAATTTATATATTTAATTATTGTCATTAACATAATAAAAATGTATAAATAATTTAGTATAATCGTGTATCTAAAAAAGAAATCACACATATACAAAGGATTGTCTTTCGTTTTTCAGATTTTTGAACTCATCCATAATTGAGTCAAAACTAAAATTTTCAACTATTTCTTTTTCAATGTAAAGATAAACATGTTCTAAAATATTAATATAAAACACGCTCCTCTAATAGAATAATATGATTATTTGTATCATGATTCAGGATACATAAAGCTAAGATATTGAATTTGTATTGATTCCTTCTTCACCAATAGCTTTCTTTTTATCACTTTTAAGAAATAAATCTATTCTTTTATTCTTCATTAATATACCTATTTCTTTTTTAAGTTTAAGATTAAAAAATAATTTATCATAATTTACTTAAAAAAATAAAAATTAAGTTACTAAAAGAAAAAAACCAATGACAATCAAGTCCCATTAAAAGATGATTATGAAAAAACACATAGTACAATCATTTTTTTCCTATAATCATAAAAAATGAATATAAGGCTCATGTGGTAAAAAATAATGTTCACTATTAAACAAATATTCCACTATCAAGTAAGGCGAAAAAGTTACCTTTTGTCTTCACAAATGAAAGAGAACAAACGATAAATGAAAGAAAAAAGAATAAATTTGTAGTTAACTGTTTTTTTTTTCTCAAAACGAAAAGAAAACATGAGAATATGAGATCAATATAACTTGTGAAAAAATTAAAAATGCAATAAAAAAGAAAATAAAAAATATCTTAATAAATATTTTTATTATTTATTACATTTGATTTTATATTTTAATATTTATTAACATTAAATATTATGTCTTATAAAATAAATAAAAAGATATCTCATTTAACTTTTATCACTTTCTACATGTTATATATAATAAAAAATTAAAAAATTAAAAATAATTAATATATATAATATAAAAAATTAAAAATTATGGGGAGGGGAGGGGGCCATGCCCATCCGTGCCCCCAATGATCCTCCGCCACTGGGTTGAAGTTCCCGAAGAGTGAGAGAAAGTGAGATAAGAGAGAGTAAGAAGAAAGTCCGAGAGAAAAGAGGAAAAAAAGAGAGAGAAGAGAGTAAGAGAAGAGCCTGAAACTCTTTTTGATATGTTTTTTTGAAAAAAAAAATTAAATTTAGATAATTCAGAAATAATATTTTATTAAAAAACTTGTTATTTATTAATTCTTAATTATATATAGTATTAGATTTATTACATCAAATAGATATTATTATACACCACTCATTAATCATTACATTTACAATTTTTATTATTAGTTACTTTGTCTTTTGCCATTGTATTAAAAACTTAAATTACTTTATAATAATAAAAAAATATTTAAAAAAGTCCCGACGGGTAGAAAAACTAGTTACATTATCATTTCTCGTAAAACTTCTACAGTTTTAGTACCTTTTCTTCTCTGTTCCTTTACTGACTCCAATTGTTACTCAAATAGTTATTGCTATTATATGCTAATCTTGAGTTAAAAACCTATCACTTGAAATAGTTTCGATGGTTTACTCACTTTTTTATTTTTTTTTAACTTTTTGCATTTTTAATTTTAAATTCTCTTTCAGTATAATTGTCCAGTCCCTTTGCAAAACAATTTGATCTGTTGTGGGCCCATCACAGCTTCACATGGGTCAATTTCTTTGCATAAAATACAGTTCATTTCTGTAACATAAATCCTATAGAAACAAAAAATATGAAGTATTAAGAAAAAGAGATCAATTACAAGATAAACTTTCATACGTATAAGTTGTGATTGTTAACTAGGTATAAATGTTTCATACAAATATTGAAGTACATAAGTCTTGCCCGATGATAAATATAAAAGTAAGGACCCAAAGAACCTTATAATAATAAATCAAACAATACAAACTACATATGGTATCAGTTTTCAGTGAATACATAAACTGCACTCACACATAATATTAAGCAACTGATTCACTTTACATACACTCGTCTACCAAACTTTACAGCTTTTAACGTGAAGATTGATTACCAGTCATCTGCTCCCTTTGTCACACCAAGAATAATCGCAATTGTACCCAGAACAGCCTGCGAAAAGCAGTTTCACAAACATGGTGTTACCTTCTAATGCTACATGCAACTAACACTCCAAAAAACTCTGGTAATGTGGAGATAAAACCAAGAGGTTTAGTGCAAAAACCCTATATAACAAAATTCAGACAAGTAATAGTAATAGAATAGCTAAAAGAATACAAGAACTTGAGAGAGCTGAAACAGGCTTCAAGTGAATAAGAAAGGATAAAATCACTTACAGCAACTACACAAGCAACATATCCAGGTTTCTCTCGGTGGTCTACTCTGGAACACAGCATAATTATTGCCCCAACGTACCATGGAATAGCAGCAAGAAAGAAGCCTAGTATAAACCTTTTACAAAAACAAAAGTTATTGGAAATCAACAGCCAATATTAACTTCAAAGTAAGTGGCTCATCAAGTATCAACACATGAGAAAAGAAAGGAAAATAATATATGAGAATTAACATTAAGTAATATAAAAGGGCTGAACATAAATCGCTCTAGCATTTTATAAGATAATACAAAAAGAAAATGGAATCATATATGAACCATCTCCATCATGCCAGAAGTCAGATTAAGACTGAAATGATCCCCCAGGTTCAAGTTCACTGGCAGTGAAAAAAAATTCTCGAACCAACGCAAAATATAATTCTATGAGATGTTATTAATCAAGTTAATTGGAACAATTTATGTGTAAACGGCCCACCCGTCTGACATTGTGAATAGAGTATGCTAACGTATATGTACAGTGATATGGCAGAATATCTGCGAGTTCAACCTGATCATAAACCGATCAAATAATGGCTTCAACCACCTTTCTCTGAATGGCAAGGCGGTAAGAGGTGGGAAAGGGGTGTCAATAAGAAAGAACAGGTGTAGACACCAAAACAGGAACTGCTGGTAACTCAAAGCAGTTTTGTCCAGAAGGTGACCATGTTCAAAACACGTAAAATGAGTTAATGTTTGAGAAGGGTCTCATGAAATGGCAAATCCTATGCCATTTCCCTTCTCTCCCTCTCAAGTTGTAATAAGTTCCACTCCCCATCTATTTAAATGCAAACATAATGAGAAAGCTATGATATTCCAGTTCCAGTAAAGAAAAACAAGAATGCACTCACAATAAAAGAAAAATAACACTAGAAATGAAATAGAGAATTTTCCTAAAGCACAATAGACAAATTTGAGATTTAAGTTTCAGCATTAAATAAGATCAACTTTTGTTGATGAAGATGTTAATGATGATTGGTGATAAAAGATAAAGCAATTATCCAAAAGCAGAAGATTGAAGTTAACATAAACCAAACAAACACTATATATGACATACTCTACAACGAATAAAAAAGAGGAATTCTTTTGCTACATGGATTTAGCAATCTTCACCAACAGAATAGGCTAGAAACTATAGTGTGGCTTTGGATGGCATATTATTTCTATTTATAATATATTTATATAATACATAGCTTCAAATGTCATGCGCACAAAGGTCAAGTCAAAATCCTTATTTCCTCATATCTAGTTATCTACAAGTTATTTCTGATAAGTAGTATGCCACTAAGCATTAAATTTACTCACAGACACCAGCCACAACCAAGGCCACAGCAACCAAGGCGCCGCTCTCTTACAGGTCTTCCTTCAGCAACTGCATAACCTGAATCAATATCACAGAACAAAACATATCAAAATCTAGCAGACTGGAAAATTAAGCCTGTTACCCAACAAAGAGACATGATCACCAAACTCCCGCACATAAATTTCTAAATTATAAAAGCCAAATGCTCATAATTGCTCCTAACATGACCAGCTTTGCTCTCACCAGACAAATGCTGCAAAATTTCTAACTATTAAATTGAATGCAACAACACGAATAGCTCACTATAAACATGACTCTTAAGCGAATCAGCATATACAAGTCTTAATGATAATTGTAAGATTATCAAACAGAGTAGATCTAGTGCTTCTAGCAGTCTATCAACCTGCCAGATCTTCCTGTAACCTATCCCGCAACTTCAATCACAGCCAACATCGAATAAGCAAAAACCAGGATGGAAAGGGATAACAAGTAATCACAGTCAAACCAGTGATTAAGCAAAAACCCTGAATCACCAGTCACCGAATCGATTGAACTCTACACCATCAAACTGCGAACAACATTGTCCGAATCACTCCAGTCACCACACTAACAACCACTATCAAACTCCACTGATCAGACAAAAACAAACCAGAAGTCTTACTCACAAAAACCAAGTCAACCCAGGAACAGAAACTTTTCCTCAAACCCCAAATTTCCACAAACAAACAGTTGACCTAACTCTCTCTCTCTCTCTCTCTTGCAGTACAAATCAAGCAGAACAAAACAAAGCTAACCCGATCTCGAAAGTTCCGATCTTTGACCCAAACCATCACACGAATAATCATTCCAGAAACCAAATTTGGGACCTTTCGTTTCCAAGCTCAAATAAAAACCAGGAGACTAATATAAAATAAGAATCAAAGGGCAGAGCCATACCGGGTACTGCTTGGTATCCCGGGTAGTACGGTGGAAGAGGACCGGCGTTGACGGCGCCGGCCGGTGGAACAGGTTGGGGAAAGCCAATAGCGGGATGTGGCTCGGGCGGAGGAGGGTAGTTGGCGACGCCTTGGAAGGTGCCATACTGTGGTGGTGGACCGGGTAGTGGCTGCGGCGGAGGGTGGTGGTGATGGTGCTGGTGTTGGTGGCCGACGATGGAGGCTTTGGGCTGGTCCTCTTCGGCCATTTTTGTTCTGTTACGTGGTCTCTCAGAGGGTTTTGATTTGACTACTGCGGAATGGTGGATGGTGCGATCAGAGAGAGCAGTGGAAATGAATGAATGAATGAATGGGAAACGGATGATTGTGACTTTTTGTTTTGTGGACCAACTTGTATCAAGATTTTCGGCAAAGTGTAAATATTTTAGCGTTTCTGAAAAGTTTTGTAAAAGGGAAAATCGCGTTCGGTTAGAGCGTGTTTGGGAAGGTGTATAATTCGCGTTAAATGAATATTTTACGTTTTCTTAGACACTAACGTGGAAAGGAACAGGATTTACACACAAACACGGACACATGCTTAGTGAGTTAGTTTATCAACTTTTTCCTAATCACTCACAAAAAAAAAAAAAAATTAAACAATTGTTGTGTAAATTCAAACTAATTTATGCACAAACTAAAAGTAAAAAGTTAGAAATGTTAGATTAGATAGCTTATGCACGAAGTATAGACATTTTAATTTATGAAAGAAAATTATTTTTTCATTTATTTTCTCCTAAAAATATTTTATAAAAAAGTTTGTCACAAAAAATATGATAAATAAAGAATAAATGCATATTTTTGCAATGTTTTAAATTTTTTTTTCTACAAAAATATAATGCTCATATATGTCAATATTTCATAGTGGTTAAAAGGAAGGGAAAAGAGGAAAAGATGAAGGATTCGATCCTTCTTCCTAACATTTAGGAGAAATAAAATTAGTTTAACGAGGTTTAGAAAGAATGGTGAGAGAAGTTCTCGATTTAACTTTCCCCCTAACAAAATATTAATGACAACTGTCAATAAAATAAAAAAATTTCTAAATTTTTTTCTACTTATGCTAAAAAAAGAAAAATAAATGTGTATGCAATTTAAATTTTTTATCAACAAAGTTTTCAAATGACTAACCTTTTTTCCTTATTTACCAACCTTTCCTTGTGCTCTGTAGCCAAGCCAATAAAGATCACCACTAAAAATTTATTGTCATTGTTCACATCAACAAACTTAATGTGTGGAGCGTGTGGCTTCAACACAATTCCAACATCGTCAGGTACATTAGGATGATTAAAAGGGTCAATAGTAATCCTCATAATCCCATCTTGTGAGCAAAAATTTGCATCTAAAGTAGTTGTTTGCACTTGAAGTAGTTGACTCTGCCACTTTATCATTAGAATGATATGTTCCTCAGCATTCTACTTTTTCTCTTGAGTTATTACCATGTAACAAGTAACCCCCTCATCGATATCTTTCAGAACCTCTTAAACCGATCTCAGTTCCAAACTAGTCGCTTTAGGAAACACAACCTTCTTTTGCCTGCAGTCTATAAGAATGTTATTGGCAGTCAACCAATTCATCCTTAGAATAATGTCTAAACCTTCAAGCAAAAAACATATAAAGTTCAATACGAACTTATGCCTTGTCACTTAAATTGGACACCCAACGCAGACAGACTAGTTGAGACTTGTCCAGACATTAGTGTAGAAACCAACAACTCACCCTAGATCATGCACTAGTAGCTCTAGAGTCTAACAACACATGCACACATCTTCCAAACAAAGTACATGTATCTTCTATTAATTACTTGACCGAGTAGCTTCCACACCAAATAGAGCAAACACTCTTCTAACTACCTAAGGTGATGAAGATGTAACCACCTCATCAAGTTCTAAGGATGCGAACCCTAGGAGGATCACTAGGAGTATGAAAAAAGAGAAGGCATCATCCTTTTTATCTTTATTTTGCATTACTCTAGCTTAAATTCCATAAAGTTGGTTTTGGTTAACTATTTTTAGTTGACTTGTTCACTTGTTGACCTTGACTTAGGGGTTGACTTGTTGACTCAAAATTAGCTTAACCTTAAACCAACATGCTAATGTCACTTATTTGCTTTTGTAGGAATAAAAGAGGGAAGGACCACATAGGATGTCACTTGGCGCATAAAGGAGGAAGAGAAGGAGCAAGACCTTCTAGAAGCATCTAGAAAGGGGGCGACCCACATGCCTTGGACACCAAGACTTCTAGAGACTTCTAGAAGCATCCTTTGGAGCCTTGGCTGTGAAGTCTTGCCACCTAGATGGCTTGGCCGAAAATCCTTCCTAGACACATCCATGTGCACCTATGTTGACCTACCTTCTAGAACATGCTAGCTTTATTTTGTAAGCTTCACACTTTGTTATTTTTGCTAAAAGCCCCTAGACTCTTCTATTTAAGGAGACCTCTAACACCTGTAGGGGGTTGAACATTTTAAGGAATTTATACACTTTGTGTTTCAATCTTTTTGTGAGAGCATTCCTCTTTAGGAAGTGGATTTCTTTCAAGCCTTATCTTGTCTTGGCAAATGGCGGCATACATCACTCATCTTCAAGGTTGTCATGGCTTCTTCTAGCCTAGCCTTGTAGTGGCGTGATCCCTTCATCCACTCCATTTTCCTTTGTTTTTCATTTTAAGTTTCTTCCCTTCTTTGTTTCGGTTTTCACTCTTGAATGTGTTTCCTTTTGGTTTTTCAATTATAATCAATCTATTATTCTCTTCTCTAGAACCTTGAAAAGGAACCTTCACATCTAGATATCTTGTTATCTTAATGTCCAGTGGGGATTTCCTTGGTTTTCTTAATCAATCATCACCATATTCACAAATCTTAAAAAGGAACAAGATAATCCTACATTATATGTCATGAAAGTGTTAATGAGCTCTACTTTGAGTCATATGTCATATACTAGTTGAAGTTGTCTTTTATTGTATTCTAAGTGCTTGAAATATTACATGAACCATATATCTTGCTTGGTGTATGTACCTTGAAATGGATTTTGACCTCAAAAGAAGGGATTAAGTGTCGAAGACACCTCATTTTATCCTTAAACACTTTTGGGAAACTAGTTTTGAAGAAGAAAGGAAAATTTGAACATTTGGCTTCCAAAAGCCGAGACCAAAATTATTCTTTGGTAAACCAAAATGCAAATTTCACTAAAAAAGTTATGCTACTAGTTTCTTAACTTGAATGTGGGTGATATTGGCTTATTAGTCCAAGTTATTTCCAAAGGTTATTGTCTTTCTTGGTATATGATTGAGTGAGAAATGGTGATGCATGATTTAAGTGCTTTCCAATAGAGTCTTTTCATATGCTTTTCTTGTTTGTCTTGCTTAAAGTTTGGTCTCAATGATCTCCTTTCATTAGAGTTTAACTTTCTTGTTTTAAGTGCTTTTATTGATTGTCGTTAGGTTCTTAAGTTTTTTCTTAGTTGTATCCTTCCCTTTTTTTCGTTTGGGGTGTTGTTTGAACCTCTTGAAAGGTGCTTGATAAGGTTTCTCTTTGATTGAAAGATATTTCACTATCCTTGTAAAATGCATGAGGGTGGCCTTGCTTTGGGGTGGGAGAGTGACCTCTAAACACTTGGGAAAATGCTTGTGTGACCAGCCTTGGTCTTGAGTGTTATTGGAATTCATATTCCATTTAACTTTGCTTTTACTTTGATCACGGGTTAGGCAACCCTGCACCACTAGAACGTGGTTGCTCTCAGGTTTTGCCTCCCCACACGCATTTAACTTTCAAATTTTGTGCTATTTTTGGTTTGTTTTATCAGGCAATGGATCTAAGTCCAGTTTTGTAAGATGTCCGCAAGGAAGAAGAAGAGTTGGAGTCTCCATACTCCCCTCCTATTGTCACACCCGTGGCTACTCAAACTGCTCTAGGAGATCTTGGCTCATTTTTGCAACAAATGAAAATCAATCGTAGAAAAGATAGAATCAATAATGACAAGGCTCTTCAAGCTCACATGCAATACATGGAACAATAACAAGTCAACATGCAACAACAAGTGCAACAACAAGTGCAACAACAACAAATCAACATGCAACAACAATTGCAACAACAACTCCAAAGAATTGAAGAGAGAAGAGGGCGAAGAAGATCCCCATCCGAGGAGTCCCATGATAGTGAAGGAAGGAGAAGAAAACCCGGTGGTGGTGGTGATAGGAGATGCCAAGTGCAGCCTCCAAGGCAACCTCCTCCCATCAAAATTCCAAAATTCAAAGGAGAACATGATCCAATTGCTTACATGGAGTGGGAGCAAAAAATTGATCAAATTTTTAGCATTCATAGAGTTAGTCTTAGTAGTTTTAGAATTTGAAAAGTATGCCATGACTTGGTGGCATCAAGTTTGTATGGACACTTATAACTAAGAGCCACTCGCGGCTTCTTGGATGGACATTAAAGTTAAAATGCACAAACATTTTATTCCTTCCTATCATAGGAGGGAGACTCTTTTGAAGCTCCAAAGGCTTCAACAAGAGCCTATGTGTGTTGAAGAATATTTCAAGTTGATGGAGTCCACGCTCTTAAAGGTAGGACTACATGATGAGCATGAAGAAGAGAAAGTGACTAGGTTTGTGAGTGGTCTAAGGAGGGAAATCCAAGATGTAGTTGACTTGAAAGTTGAAAACCAATTGAAAAGAAAACAAGAGGCCAAGAAGAGTACTTCTTACAATGACTACTACTCTAACCTTGGAAGGGTAAAGAGAAAAAGGAATTCAAAACACCTTCCAAATCCTCCCAAGACCCCACACCTAAAACAAATTCGACTAGGACCATGCATGATAAACCAAATTTTCCACAAGAGACAAGAACTAGTTCTATCAAATGTTTCAAATGTTTAGGTTTTGGACACATAGCCTCAAATTGTCCTTCTAGAAGAAACATGTTCTTGAACTCTAAAGGAGAAGTTGAAAGTGAACATTCCCCCCTTCTTCCCCCAAAAGTAGTTCTTCCCACACTTCTTCCCCTTCAAGTGAAGATGAAATCAAAATCCATGAAGGAGGTCTTTTAGTTGTAAGGCACATGTTGGACCAAGTCCCAAAAGAATTTGAATCTCAAAGGAAAAATATTTTTCACACAAGGTGTCTAATCAACAAAAGGACTTGCTCCCTTATTATTGATGGAGGAAGTTATGTCAATGTGACTAGCACAAGGGTAGTGGACAAGTTTGGCTTGGAAACCATCCCTCATGCCAAGCCCTATAAGTTATCTTGGCTTAGTGAGAATGGTGAGATAAGTGTTGATAAACAATTTCTCATCACCTTCTCCATTGGGAATTATAAAGATGAGGTCTTATATGACTCAGTGCCCATGGAAGTAACTTATATACTTCTTGGACGGCCATGAGATTTTGACAAAAAATATTTTCATGATGGTCATGCCAATAAATTCTCTTTTCACTTCCAAGTCAAGAAGATTACATTATTACCTCTATTTCCTAAGGAAGTGAGTGATGACCAAAAGCAAATTTTTGAGAAAAGAAAGGAAAAGAAGGCGCAACTAAAGGCACGCACCAAGGATGCTAAGAAGAGCTTGATCTCCTTCAAAGGAGTTAAAAAGGTAATATTTTCTCAAAAACAAGTTTTTCTTGCTTCTCCAAGTGAGTCTTGTTGGCAAAAAGAAGGAAGTCGAGTGATTTTGAATGATGATCAAGCACTAATGAAGACAAAGTGTTTAATTATGCAAATGTTATCTTGTAAAATAAAATAAGTGTATTGTAGAATAGTTTAATTAAACTTAGAATCAGCAGCATGGCATTCGTCTTTCTAGAAGGTTTCTTATTTTTAGAAAAACTACAGTGATAATCGATTATAACTATTGATAATCGATTATCTGTGCATAACTTGTATTTTTCGAAAACCTACTGGAATAATCGATTATCTCCTGAAATAATCGATTATCCTGTTCAAAATTTTCTTTTCAGGAAACCTACTGGAATAATCGATTATCCTTGGTGATAATCGATTATCCTTGGCAGTTGGAACATAACGATTCAGTTTTTAACTTAAATTTCGAAAACCTACTAGAATAATCGATTATCCTTAGTGATAATCGATTATCCTTGGCAGTTGGAACATAACGGTTCAATTTTTAACCTAATTTTCGAAAACTCTATTTAAGGAACTGCAGTTCAACTTCAAAAACACCTTTTTAAGATTCAGAGTTCTTTGGCTGTGACTGCAAAGTGTTGCTCTGTGAGATTCTCAAAGAAAGCTTTGAAAAACCTAGTGTGAGTGAGTGATAACTTTTTCTAAGTGAGTTCTTAGAAGATTGAGTGTTGTGCTATTGCTAGGAAAGCTGGTCATCCTCTATGAGATTCAGGGGGAGTTCTGTTCATCTCTTGTGGTTGTTCAAGAGAGGTGTTTTCTAATCTTTACTCTTATATAATCTGTTGTAATTTGATTATTATAGTGATTGAGTTAATCTCTTTGTTTAAGA